>JGI20133J14441_1000533_pt1 | contig 35580 bp, 27 predicted proteins | sample RS3BMetagenome_FD_14441 | JGI IMG/M metagenome (IMG submission 14441)
TCATCCGTGCCTACGGCATCGTGGAGATGCAGCGGACCGGCCGGGTGGCGTTGCCTATGCTTGACCGAGCCGATCACCGGGGCCAGGAGGCCGCCGGGACGGCACCCACCACAGAAAAGGCAGGTTGATCCACGATGGCCACGCTGTACTACGAGAAGGATGCGGACCCCGGTCTGATCGGCAACCGCAAGGTGGCCGTGATCGGCTACGGGTCCCAGGGGCACGCCCACGCCCTCAACCTGTCGGAGTCGGGTGTCGACGTGCGCGTCGGACTGCGGGAGGGATCGGCCTCACGGACCAAGGCCTCCGAGGCCGGACTCCGGGTGCTGTCGGTGGCGGACGCCGCCGCCGAGGCCGACCTGATCATGATCCTGCTGCCCGACACCGAGCAGGCCGCGGTCTACGAGGCCGAGATCGCCCCCCATCTGCAGGCGGGGGACGCCCTGTTCTTCGCCCACGGGTTCAACATCCGCTTCGACCTCATCACGCCCCCGGCCGACGTCGACGTGGCCATGGTCGCTCCCAAGGGCCCCGGCCACCTGGTGCGCCGCACCTACACCGAGGGCGGCGGCGTGCCGTCGCTCATCGCCGTGTCCCAGGACGCGACCGGCAAGGCCCACGACCTCGCCCTGTCCTACGCCCACGGCATCGGGGGCACCCGGGCCGGCGTGCTCGACACCACGTTCGCCGAGGAGACCGAGACCGACCTGTTCGGTGAGCAGGTCGTGCTGTGCGGCGGCATGACCGCACTGGTCCAGGCCGGCTTCGAGACGCTGGTCGACGCCGGCTACCAGCCCGAGTCGGCGTACTTCGAGTGCCTCCACGAGCTCAAGCTCATCGTCGACCTCATGTACGAGCAGGGCATCGCCGGCATGCGCTACTCGATCTCGGACACGGCCGAGTACGGCGACCTGACCCGGGGTCCGCGGGTCATCAACCAGGCCGTCAAGGACGAGATGCGCGCCATCCTGGACGAGATCCAGGACGGCCGGTTCGCCGCCGAGTGGGTCGCCGAGAACCGGAACGGCCGACCGAACTACCAGGCACTGAAGAAGGCGGGCCAGGAGCACCAGATCGAGCAGGTGGGTGCCGAGCTGCGCGACATGATGCCGTTCGTCACCGCCGGCAAGCAGAAGGTGCAGGACATCTCGGGGGGCTGAGCGCGGCCAGGGGCAGGTGTTCGCGGTCGGGACCGGCCGGCCGCGATCCCAGGCAGTCCGATCCAGCCTCGGATCGGACTCCCCGGTCAACATCGAGCCGGAATGTCAGCCGGCCTTGGCCGCTCGGAGACCCCCGATGCGGCGTCGCGTCGTGAGGCAGCGTCGTGCGGCCGGTGGTCGAAACGGTGCTCAGTCGGCCAGCGCCCCCACCACGTAGGTGATGCAGGCGCAGAGCGAGGCGACGTCCTCGGGGTCGATGGCCGGGAACATGGCGATCCGGAGCTGGTTCCGGCCCAGCTTGCGGTAGGGCTCGGTGTCGACGACGCCGTTGGCCCGCAGGATCTTGGCCACCGCGGCGGCGTCGATCGAGTCGTCGAGGTCGATGGTGCCGATCACGTGGCTGCGGTCCTGCTCCCGGGTGACGAACGGCGTGGCGAAGTCGGCGTTGTCGGCCCAGGTGTAGAGGATTTCGGCCGAGCGGTCGCTGCGCCCCGTGGAGAAGGCCAGGCCGCCGTTGTCGTTGAACCACTGGACCTGCTGGTCGAAGAGGAAGAGCGTGGCCAGTGCGGGCGTGTTGTAGGTCTGGTCGAGGCGCGAGTTGTCGAGGGCGATGGTGAGGTCCATGGACGCCGGCACCCAGCGGCCCGTGGCGGCGATGGCGCCGATGCGCTCGACGGCGGCGGGGGAGAGCAGGGCCACCCACAGCCCGCCGTCGGAGCCGAAGCACTTCTGCGGGGCGAAGTAGTAGGCGTCGAACTCGGCCGGGTCGACGGCCAGGCCGCCGGCGCCCGAGGTGGCGTCGACCGCCACCAGCCCACCGCCGTCGGCCGGCGACGCCGCACCCTCGGGCCGGAGGATCGGCATCATGACCCCGGTCGAGGTCTCGTTGTGGGTGAGGGCGTAGAGGTCGACGTCGTCGCGGGCCACGGGCAGCGGGTGGGTGCCGACCTCGGAGGTGATGACCTCGGGATCGCCCAGGTGGGGGGCGGCCGCCGCCGCGGTGGCGAACTTGGACGAGAACTCGCCGAAGGAGAGGTGCTGGCTCTTGGCCTCGATCAGCCCGAAGGTGGCGGCGTCCCAGAAGCAGGTGGCCCCGCCGTTGCCCAGCACGACCTCGTAGCCGTCGGGGAGCGAGAAGAGCGACGCCAGGCCGGAGCGCAGGCTGGCGACGACGGACTTCACCGTCTTCTGGCGGTGGCTGGTGCCGAGGAAGGTGCCCGCGGCCGAGGCCAGGGCGCCGACGGCCTCGGGACGGACCTTGGAGGGCCCGGCCCCGAACCGCCCGTCGGCAGGCAGGAGATGGGTGGGGATGCGGATGTCGGGGGTGTCGGTCACGTATGGAATCATGGCACTCATGGCGCACCACGCAGAATCGGCCCCGGAACGGGGCGCGGGCACGACCGGCAACCGCATCTCGGCCCGCATCGCCGCGGTCTCCCCGTCGGCCACCCTGGCCGTCGACGCCAAGGCGAAGGCGCTCCAGGCCCAGGGGGAGAACGTCATCGGCTTCGGCGCCGGCGAGCCCGACTTCCCCACCCCCCAGGCCATCGTGGAGGCGGCCGCCGCGGCCTGCCACGACCCGAGGAACCACCGCTACACGCCGACGGCCGGCCTGCCCGAGCTGCGCGAGGCCATCGCGGCCAAGACCCGGCGCGACTCGTCCCTGGAGGTGTCCGCCGCCCAGGTGCTCGTCACCAACGGGGGCAAGCAGGCGGTGGCCAACGCCTTCGCCGTCCTGTGCGACCCGGGCGACGAGGTCCTGGTGCCCGCCCCGTACTGGACCACCTACCCCGAGGCGATCGCCCTGGCCGGCGGCGTCCCCGTGGTCGTCCCGACCGACGCCTCGACCGGCTTCCGGGTGGGCGTCGAGCAGCTCGAGGCGGCCTGCACCCCGGCCACCAAGGTCCTGCTCTTCGTGTCGCCCTCCAACCCGACGGGCGCGGTCTACCCCCGCGAGGAGATGGAGGCGATCGGCCGGTGGGCGGTCGAGCACGGCATCTGGGTGGTGACCGACGAGATCTACGAGCACCTGGTCTACGGGGGTGCCGAGCACCACTCCCTGCCCGTGGTGGTGCCCGAGCTGGCCGACACCTGCGTCGTGGTCAACGGCGTGGCCAAGACCTACGCCATGACCGGCTGGCGGGTGGGGTGGATGCTCGGCCCCGCCGATGTCATCGGCGCGGCCACCAACCTCCAGTCGCACGAGACCTCCAACGTGGCCAACGTGTCCCAGCGCGCCGCGCTGGCCGCCGTGTCGGGCGACCTGTCGGCCGTCGAGATGATGCGGGCCGCCTTCGACCGGCGCCGGCTCACCATGCACCGCATGCTCAACGAGATCGAAGGCATCGAGTGCCTGCTGCCCGAAGGCGCGTTCTACGCCTTCCCCTCGGTCACCGGCCTCTACGGCCGCGAGCTGCGGGGCACGGTCTGCCACTCCAGCGCCGAGCTGGCCGAGCTGGCCATCGTCGAGGCCAAGGTGGCGGTGGTCCCGGGTGAGGCGTTCGGGTCGCCCGGGTACTTCCGCATGTCCTACGCCCTGGGTGACGACGACCTGGTCGAGGGTGTGTCCCGACTGGCGGCGCTCGTCGCCGACGGCTGACCCGCCGGTCGGTGCGCCGGCCGTCCGGCCCGTCGGGCGGCCGGACGGGGTCCGGTTGGCCGAACGCCGCCGGGACGGCCATGCTGTAGGGACGGACGAACCGGCCCGCGGCGGTCCGGGCGCCGTCCACCGTCATCGTCTGAACCGTCTCCACGCGATCTGTCATCGAAAGGAACACCATGGGTAGGGTGCTGGTCACCGAGAAGCTGGCCCAGCCGGGCCTCGACCTGATGGCCGAGGCCGGCCACGAGGTGGACGTCCGCCTCGACCTCACACCGGAGCAGCTGGTCGAGGCCATCGCCGGGGCGAACGCCCTGGTGATCCGCTCGGCCACCACGGTGACCGCCGAGGTCCTGGCCGCCGGCACCGACCTGGTCGTGGTCGGCCGGGCCGGCATCGGGCTCGACAACGTGGACGTGACCGCCGCCACCGAGCGCGGGGTGATGGTGGTCAACGCCCCGCAGTCGAACATCCTGTCGGCCGCCGAGCAGGCCATGGCCCTGCTCCTGGCCCAGGCCCGCAACATCCCCCAGGCCCACGCCGCCCTGGTGGCCGGCAAGTGGGAGCGGTCGAAGTGGGAGGGCGTCGAGCTCCACGGCAAGACCCTGGGCATCGTCGGCCTCGGCCGGGTCGGGGCGCTGGTGGCCCAGCGGGCCCTCGCCTTCGGCATGCACCTCGTCGCCTACGACCCGTTCGTGTCGGCCGACCGGGCCAGGCACATGGGCGTCGAGCTCATGGGCCTCGACGAGCTGGTCGCCACCTCGGACTTCGTCACCATCCACCTGCCGAAGAACGCCGAGACCCTCGGCCTGTTCGGCAAGGACCTGCTGGCCAAGGCCAAGCCGGGGATCCGCATCATCAACACCGCCCGCGGCGGCATCGTCGACGAGGAGGCCCTGGCCGACGCCGTGCGATCGGGCCGGGTGCAGGGCGCCGGACTCGACGTGTTCGCCAAGGAGCCGACCACCGAGTCACCGCTGTTCGAGCTGCCCTCGGTGATCGTCGCCCCCCACCTCGGTGCCTCCACCGCCGAGGCCCAGGACAAGGCGGGTGTGACCATCGCCGAGCAGGTCATCCTGGCGCTGGCCGGCGACTTCGTGCCGTTCGCCGTCAACGTGGCCGCCACCGACGTGTCCGAGACGGTCCGGCCGTACATGGGCCTGGCCGAGCAGCTCGGCCGGATCCTGTCGTGCCTGAACGACGGCCTGCCGGCCACCCTCGAGATCGGGTACGAGGGCGGCCTGGCCGGCGCCGGCACCGGCATCCTCACCCTGTCGGTCCTGAAGGGCCTGTTCGCGGCGGGCACCGAGGAGCCGGTGTCGTACGTCAACGCCCCCCAGCTGGCCGCCGAACGCGGCCTCGAGGTCCGGGAGACCTCGTCGGTCACCGCCCACGACTTCGTGAACCTGATCACCGTGCGGAGCGGTGACCACGCCGTGGCCGGCACGCTGGCCGGCCCCCGGGCCGAGCCCCGCCTGGTGATGATGGACGACCACACGGTCGAGGTGCCGCCGGCCCCCCACATGCTCGTCGTGCGCAACGACGACCGCCCGGGGATGATCGGCGTGGTGGGGACGATCCTGGGCGACGCCGACGTGTCGATCTCGTCGATGGCCGTGGGTCCCTCGGCCACCGGCGACACGGCGCTCATGGTGCTCTCCACCCTGGGCAAGGTCCCGGCCGAGTCGCTGGCCCAGCTGCAGTCCTCCCTGGGTATCGTCGACGTCCACTCCGTCGAGTCCTGACGGCGGGGGAGCGGACGCCCGGGCCGGACGGGGCACGGCACCCGAGGGGGTGGCGACATGGACGGACGTCCGGTGACCGCCGGGCCCGGATGGTATGACGACCCGTACCGGACCGGCTGGGTCCGCTGGTTCGACGGCACGGAGTGGACCACCCATGCCGTGGCCGCCGACGGGCCCCGGCCCGACCGGATCGTCGAGGAGCGGTGGGACGGGCGCACTGGCGACGGGCGCCGGGCCGACACCCGGGAGAGCTCCCGACCGGTGTGGGACGTGGCCGTCCCGCGGGCCGGCGAGCCGGCCTACGACGGTGGTGGGGGCGTCGGCGGCCTGCGGGCCAACCGTGCGGCCCGCCTGGGCACGCGGATCGGGCCGAAGGGCGTCGTCCACCTGACCCGCTACGTGGCGGCGGCGACGGTGGTGCTGGTGGTACTGGCCTGGGGAGATGCCCACCACCGGGTGGTGTTCGGGGCGCTGGCCGGTGGATTCCTGGTGGTCACAGTGGTCGTCGGCATCCGCACCGCCCGGGAACGCGCCCGGTGGCGGAGGCTCAGCGACGAGGCATGATCCTGCCGGTCCAACCGACCGGCGGCCCGGTCGCCATGGCCGTGGTGGTCACCCGATGGCACCCCCGGGCGAGACCAGGGGATCGTTCGGGGCCACGTCGTAGGTGCAGGGAGCGGCCGGGATCGGCACCCAGTTCCAGGTCAGCAGGCCACTGCTCCCACCCGCCTGTTGCGCCTGGGCCTTCGCCGCCATGACGACGTTCCGGTCGGCGATGCTGACGCACCCGGGTGCGTTCCCGGCCTGGATCCCCACCTCGCCCCCGATGATCGGCTTGTTCAGCGCGGCCGCCTGGGCCAACCGGGCGCCGATGCCGTACAGGTAGTCGCCGCCGACCGCCGGCGCGTGCCGTAGTAGTCGTGGTACGACAGGACGTCGATCCCGGGGCTGGCGGACACGTACGGGTAGTCCTGGCCCTGGCTGCTGCACTGGCTCCCGGCGAGCAGCCCGCTCTCGACCAGGTGGGCCGGGTCGAGCGTATGGATCTCCCCCCCGACCACGTCGAAGAAGTGACGCAGGGCGGAGGCGGCCACCGCCTCATCAGGGCAGGTCTGGTGGCCGCTGCAGTTGAGGGGCTGCGCCCACGAGGGGCAGGTCGAGGCCTCCGCCTCCGAGATCGGCTCCCACATGCCGAGGGCAGGGGAGCTCCGGTACCGGGCGACGATGTCCTGGAGGTAGGTCCAGTAGGAGAGCGGTGTGAGTCCCCGCCCATCGGTCGTCGACGGGTCGTCGTACACGTTCATGAACCCGCCCTGGTACCAGGACGGGTCCTGCCAGTGTCCTCCGTCGCACGTGCCCCCCTGGTCCGTCACCGCCACGATGAGTCGCTGCCCGTGGGCCGCGGCGGCGGCAAAGACCCGGTCCAGCGGGCCCCAGTTGAGCTGGTGGGTGGTGACGTCGGTGGCCATGGTGCCCTGGAAGGCCCAGAATCGCACCAGCGAATTCGGTGGCAGCGACGCGAACAGCTGGTTCAGCTGGGCGTCGCTGAGCTCGGCGCCGCACCCGGCGTTGGTACCCCACATCGTCGCGGCCTCGTAGGCGTTCACGCCGGTGAAGTGGTAGGTGCTTCCGTTGAGCATCAGGTGGGTACCCGAGGCCTGGATCACACCGGGGACGTACTGCGGGGGTGACGTGGTCGTGACCACCGGCGACGGTGCTGCCGGGGCCGGGTGGGGGTTGGCGGACGAGCCCGTCGACGGGCCCGGTCCCGTCGTGGCGACCGGTGACGAGGACCCGGTGGCCGCCGTGGTGACCGGGGGGGTGGCCGCGGTACCCGGCTGACCCGGCGAGAGGCGCACGGCCGGGGACACCGGCGGGGTCGCCGCGCTGCCGGCCGCCGGGCGTGCGGTGGGACGGGCCTGGCCATCCGCGAGCGAGAGCGCCGGAGCCACTCCCGACACGGCTACGCCCACGACGGCGACGACGGCGACGACCAACGTCTTGGCGATCAGGTCGAGGGGCGGGCCGCTGCGGCCGGCCGCGTCGGCGGCCCGTCGGGTGGGGACGCCCCGACCACCGCTCCTGAACCGTCCCCTGCCAGGACGCACCTCGACCATTTGGAGGTCATCGACCTGCTCGGGAGGCAACTTGAACGACGGGTGCAGCGCCCGTGCGGACGGCGGGCCAGGCGCGGGTGGGGTCGTCGGTGGCCGGACCGATCGACGCCGACGCCGCCGACGAACTACCGTCAGCCGCCGGACCGGCGTCGTCGCCCGTGGGCGGCCCGCCGGTCCTCCGGACCGAGGCCGTCCGGACCGAACCGTGGTCCGGACCGCGACGGGGTCGTCACCAGGCTCCGGCCGACCCCGTTCTCCCCACCATCGAGCAGCCCTCCCCACCATCGAGCGTCGGCGGGCCCGGCAGACCGGGTACGCCGAGAGAGCAGGTCACCATGCGTGCAACCGACGACGGTCGACGCCGTACCCGCGTGGGCGGATCCCATCGGCCCCGATCCGAAGACCGCTGGACCCGCTCCGCGGCGACGGTGCGCCTCGCGGTTCTGGTCGGGGCCATGGCCACCGGGGGCGCTACCGCAGCCGCCTGCGGTGGCTCGACGTCGGCCCCGGCGACGACGTCGGCCGGGACCACCGCCACCACCGCTCCCGGCACCGTCTACGGGTGGCTGGCGTCGGTCGCCGTCCCCGAGAACCGGCGGCTCAACGCCGCCCAGGACGCCGTGGTCATCGCGTCGAAGCCGTCCGCCACCGAGTCGGCGGGAACGTTCTTCACCAAGCTCGGCGCCGAGTGCACGAGCCTGCAGTCCGCGGTCGCCCACGCCCGGTCGGTCGCCCCGTCGCCGTCGACCGGGCTGAACGCCGCGTGGGCCGCCATGGTGCAGGCCACGTCGACCTACGCCGACGACTGCATCACCGTCTCCAGGTCACACTCCAGTGCGGACCTCACGAGGTGGGAGTCCGACCTCACGAAGCTGAACGCGGCCAATGCGGCGCTCAACTCGGTCGTCGGCCCCATCCGCGCCGCGGGGCCCGGGGCGGCACCCGGCGGCTGAGCGACGACCACGCGCCTGCCGCGAGCGGACACCTCACGCCCGCGCGCTGACTCCGCAGCGTAGTCATCGAGACACGCTCCGCGGCGATTCGGTCCGGCCGATCGCGGCCTGTCGACCAACGCTCCCGAGCGGCGCCCGGAAGCCGATCGGCACGCTGAGTGACCGGTCCGGGGCCGCACCGTAACGGTCGGGTAACCCCCCGATGATCTCTTTGTGTCATGGGTCGTTTTCGATTGACTCGCACTGGTGCCCATGGGACAACGGGCGTGCGGACACGAGTTGGCGTCCGCCGACGAGTCACCTGCCCACCGGCCACCACCGGTCCCGACGACCCAGATGGAGACATCGATGCACCTACGACGAACCCTTCTCACCTCGATGGGCGCAGCGGCCGTAGCCGTCAGCGCCCCGGCCGCACTGGTCGCCCTGTCCGGAACGGCCGGTGCCGCCCCCGCCAGCGGGGACCAGGTGGGTGTTGCCGCACCCATCGGCAGCTTCGTGACCGGCACCCCGTTCCAGAGCGGCCAGCAGATCGACGTGTCGGTGCCGGCCAACAAGGTGCTGAACCCGAACCTGAACGTGGTCGTCGTCGAGTGCGCCGCTCCCAACGGCGTCCTGCCGACGTTGCCGTCCGAGTGCGACCCCAACACCGTCCAGGGACCGACCCTCCTGCCCAATGCGAACGGCTCGCTCAACTACAACGGCTACCAGGTCTACGCCCTGCCCGATGCCATCTCGCTGGCCGAGAGCCCGTCCAACACGCCGGTGTGCGGCACCGGGGTCGCCAACGAGTGCGTGCTCCTCATCGGCAACAGCTACGGCGACTTCACGACGCCCCACTTCTGGTCGCAGCCCTTCCAGGTGACCCCGACGGCCACCGACGCGGCCTTCCCGGTCAATCCTGGTGACGGCACCCCCGAAGCCCCGCTGGCCATCGGTCTGCCCCTGGCCGCCGCCGCAGTCGCCGGTGGCTTCGTGGTCAACCGTCGTCGCAAGGCCCGGGCGACCGTCGCCTGACCGATGCCGGTGGACCGGCCCCGTCGGCGCACGAGCCGACCGACGGGGCCGACGATCCGCCGGTACGCACACCCGCACACCCTCGACCTTCCCCCAGGAACGCCCGCACGGGCACCAAAACCAAGGAGACAGTCAGAACCATGAGAACCACCAGTTTCAGGCACCGCCTGGCGGTCGCCGGAGTGGCCGGAGCCTCGGCCCTCGTCGCCACCCTCGGTGTCGGCGTCGGGACCGCCTCGGCCGCCCCCGCAGACCCCGCAGGCGGCGCGACCCCGGTCGCACCCAGCTTCAACAACGGCAACGTGGAGGCCATCCGCGGCGCCGGCTCGGACACCACCTTCTTCATGATGCAGAAGATCGGCGACCTGTACACCGCCGCCGGCCTCTACGGCTGCACGCTCAACACCGGCAGCGGCCAGACCCTGTACAACGCCCTCAACCCGGCGTCGTCGAGCGCGAACGCCAACGACTACTGCCAGCAGGGCCAGAACGTCGACACCACCGACACCGCCGACAACTGGAACCGCACCGAGGTGTACCAGGGCGTCGACGCNGTGGGCTCGGGCGCNGGTCAGAACATGGTCTGCGGCCAGCTGAACTCGCCGCTGACGGTGGACTTCGCACGGTCCTCCAAGCCGGCCGGCACCTGCTCCAACGGCGGAGGCAACTCCATGGTCGGCCTGGGCTACGCCAAGGACGGCGTGGCCGCCATCGACTTCACCCTCAACCCGTCGGCCTTCGGGACCGCCGCGTCGACCAGCCCGTATGCCGCCGTCAACGGGGGCAACATCGGCCCGGTGGCCAGTGGCTGGCTCCCCGGTGACCCGGTCGACGGCTCCGCCAACAACGGCACGGCGTTCGGCAACCTGAACAGCACCGACGGCGGCGGCGGCGCAGGCAGCACCGCCTACCGGCTCTGGTGCGCCACGGACACCACGAAGATCACCGACTGGGGTCAGCTGACCAACCTCGGCCCGAACCTCGAGGTGGTCGACGTGACCACGACGAGCGGCTCCACGACGGCCACCGTCACCGGGAGCTTCCCGTCCGCCGTGGCAGCGGGTGAGGCAATCAGCGGTCCGGGCATCGCCTCGGGCACGACGGTCTCGTCGGTCAGCGGCGGCACGCTCGTCCTGTCCGCTGCGGCGACCGCCTCGTCCACGACGGCCACCCTGACCGTCGTCATCCCGTCGAAGCTGACGGTCGGCTCCGGTGCGCCGATCGGCGTGCCGGTCCGCATCATGGGCATGAACCCGGCCTCGGGCACCATGGCCACGATGGCGGCCTTCAGCGAGAGCGGTGTGAGCGGTGGAGGATGTGCCTCCAACACCAACACCAACGCTGCGGTCGACCCCAACCCGGCGACGGCTCCGACGCCCAACGCACCCCACATCTCCCTGGAGAACAACGGGTCGCAGGTCGGCACCTTCGCCGCCGCTGACTTCCCCGGCGATGCGGCCAGCCAGGCTGTCGAGGTGGCGACCACGCTGGACTACGAGTCCAACGGCGTCTACAACTCCAACACCCACGCCGGGCAGGTCAGCATCAACGGCACCGTGTTCGCCGCCAGCAAGCTCTCGATGAACAACGTGTTCGCCAAGGCGCCCACCGAGCTCTCGAACCAGCTGCCCACGGCCCGCACCCTGTGGAACATCTACAACCCGAACACCGTCAAGGCGTCCACGGCCGGCTTCATGAACTGGATCTGCGACTCGCAGTCCGGCATCCAGAAGCAGGTCGACCTGAACACCGGGTTGAACTACGACGCCGAGGTGTCCAACATCATCGGCTCCTTCGGCTTCTCCCGCCTGACGGACACCAGCCCGGTGCCCGCCATCGCCACGCCGACGGACGGCCTGTCCGCCCCCAACACCACGTGCGCCACCGGCCTCAACGCCGCTGGCACGCTGGGCAACGGGGTCCCGGCGATCCAGTCGGTGGCGAACCCGCAGCACTAGCAGCACCCCGACCGACGTGCCGGCCCGGTGCCGGCACCTAGGAAGCACCCCGCCCGGGGGGGACGGCGAGCGATCGCCGGCCCCCCGGGCGTTTGGGTGTCAGCGGAAGGAACGTTTGGAACGAGCGGTGGCGGTAGAGGAGACACGGACGCAGTGAACGCAACGACAGACAGGTCAGTACCCGACCGGCCCGCTGATGGCCGCGGGCGGCCACGCAGGGTTGCGGCGCTCCTGGCCGCGACGGGTGGGCTGCTCCTCGCCGTGGTGCCGCTGTCCCTGACGGCCCTGGTGACATCCCCGGCCGGCGCCGCTCCGTCCAACGGGAGCCAGCTGCCGAGCGCCGCCGTGGCGGTCAGCCCCGACCCGACCTCGGGCCAGGCGGTCACCCCGGGCACGCCCTTCTCGAGCGGCCAGACGATCGGCGTGGCGGTTCCGGCCAACACCGTGTTCAACCCGAACCTGAACGTCTCCATCGTGGAGTGCGCGGCTCCCAACGGCGTCCTGCCCACGCTGACGTCGGCGTGCGACACCAGCACCGTCCAGGGACCGACCCTCCTGCCCGCCAAGGACGGCTCGCTCAACTTCACCGGCTACCAGGTCTACGCCCTGCCCGACCTCGTCTCGTTGGCCGAGAGTCCGACCGGCAACCCGAAGTGCGACCTCTCGGACGAGTGCGTGCTCTACATCGGCAACAGCTACAACGACTTCACGCAGCCCCACTTCTGGTCCCAGGGGTTCTTCATCGCCCCGAACGCCAACGACCTGGCCGCCAATCCCGGGGACGGCAGTCCTCCACCGGTGGTCACCACGCCGTCGCCGGCGCTGTCGACGGTGGTGGCCGGAGCCTCCACCGCCGTGGCCGACGGCACCGACGCCGCCTCGGTGACCGTCACCCTCCTCGGGGCGAACTCGCACGGGGTGTCCCAGCCCGTCGCCACCGGCACCCCGGTGTCCCTCACCCAAGCAGTCGGCCAGGGAGCCGGTCACTCACTGATCTCGCCGGCCACGTCCACCACCAACGCCTCGGGACAGGCCACCTTCACCATGACCGACCCCACGGCCGAGGCCGTCACGTACACCGCCACCAGCGGGGCCGTCACCGTCACCCAGCAGGCGACGGTGACGTTCCAGGCGCCGACGGTCAACACGGCACATTCGACGGTCACCGCCGCGCCGCCGTCCGTGCCGGCCGACGGCTCGACGACCTCGACGGTGACGGTGACGGTCCGCGACCAGGCGACCAACCCGGCCCCGATCGCCGGCCTGGCCGTCACCCTGGGACAGGGCAGCGGCCATGCGCAGATCGCCCCGGCCTCGGCCAACACCAACGCGTCCGGGCAGGCCACCTTCACCGTCAGTGACACCACGATCGAGCCGGTCACGTTCACGGCGACCGCCGCCGGCACGCCGCTGACCGCCACCGCCTCGGTGACGTTCGGGAACCTGACGGTGTCGCCGGTCGACTCGACCGTGGCCGCTGCCGCCTCGCCCGCCCCGACCGGTTCGGTCGGCACCGCGGTGACCGTCACCCTCCGGACGGCGGGCGGCACCCATCCGGTGGCCGGTCACACCGTAACCCTGACCGCCGCGTCCGGCACCGGGGGCCAGGTCGCCCCCACGGGAGCGGTGACCACCGACGCCAACGGACAGGTGGTGTTCACGGTGACCGACGCCACGGCGGAGACCGTGGCCGTTGCCGCCCGGGACACGACGCAGAACGTGGCCATCGGCCAGGTCTCGGTGATCTTCCAGGTCCAGGCAGCGCCGACCCCGTCGCCGACGCTCTCCAGCGTCACCGTCAACCCGAGCACGGGGGTGCCCGCCGACGGCACGACGTCGGCCAACGTGATCGTGACCGTGCGCGACTCGGCGGGGTCGCCCCTGTCGGGCAAGGCGGTGTCGGTTGCGCCCACGCCCGCCAACTTCGGCGTCACCGTGACCCCGATCCAGTACGGGGGATCGGGCGTGGCCGGCACCACCGGGAGCACCGGGTTCGCCGAGTTCGCGGTGCGGGCGACGACGGTGGGGACGGTCACGCTCACGGCCGCCGACACCACCGACAGCATGACGATCATCTCCAACCCACCGCTGACGGTGACCTTCGTCCATGGCCCGGTCGACGGGAACCAGTCGACGATGGCGGCCACTCCGACGTCCGTGGCCGCCGACGGGAGCACCCCGTCCACGATCGCCGTCACCCTCGACGACCACTTCGGCAATGCGGTCCCCGGCAAGACCGTGACGCTGTCCCAAGGGGGCGGGCACTCGGTCATCAGCCCGGCGACGTCCGTCACCGACAGCACCGGCGTCGCCACGTTCCACGTGACCGACACGACCGCCGAGTACGTGACCTACGGGGCCGCCGACTCCAGTGATGGGAACCTGCTGGTGTCCGACTCTGCCCGGGTCACGTTCGGGACCCCGCCCCCGATCCTCCCCGTTGCGGCGGACTGCGCCGTGGTGGTCGACCGTCCCACCGTCCCCGCCGACGGGCAGACCGCTGCGACCGTCACGGTGCTCCTCAACGACGGCAGCGGCTTCCCGGTCGCCGGCCGCACCGTTGCGCTCACCGCATCGGGCGGCTCGTCCAAGGTGTCCCCGTCCGCACCCGCCACCGACTCGAGCGGGAAGGTGACGTTCTCGGTGACCGACGCCTCACCGGAGGCGGTGACCTACACCGCCTCGGACACCACCGACCACGTCGCGCTCTCCCAGTCGGTCGTGGTGACCTTCACCGCGGCGGGAGCGGCGGCGGCGGCCGGCCCGGCCCTCAACCGGCCCATCGTGGGGAAGGCGGCCACCGCCGACGGCAAGGGCTACTGGCTGGTGGCCTCCGACGGAGGCATCTTCGCCTTCGGCGACGCCGGATTCTTCGGGTCGACCGGCGCCCTGGCGCTCAACCGGCCCATCGTGGGGATGGCCGCCACCGCCGACGGCAAGGGCTACTGGCTGGTGGCCTCCGACGGAGGCATCTTCGCCTTCGGCGACGCCGCCTTCTACGGATCGATCGCGTAGATGTCCGGATTCGAGGTCTCTCGGGGGGTAGGCCCCGTGCGCTCGGGGCGCCGGCGGTCGCAGGTGATCCGTGCGGTCGTGCCGGTGCTGGCCCTGCTGGCGGGCGTGGCCGCGTCCGGGTGCTCGGGGTCCGGAACCACCTCGGCCGTCGACACCGCAGCCACCTACGCCGGCGCCCCCGGCCTGACGCTGAGCGGCGTCGGCCCCGGTTGGTCGTTCCGGGACGGCCAGAACATCACGGTGAGGATGGCGCCCAACAAGATCTTCACCCCCCACCTTCGGGTCCTGATCATCGAGTGCGCCGACCCGGGCGGCACCACGGGGTCGTTGCCGACGAAGTTCGCCGCCTGCGACGAGAACACGGTCCAGGGCGACACGGTGCTGGTGCAGCCCGACGGCAGCTTCGTCGAGCACGCCTACACGACCTACCGACTCCCCAGCAAGGTGCTCGGCGAGGGTCCGAGCTTCGAGCCGGTCTGTGACGCGACCCATCAGTGCGTGCTCTACGTCGGCCTGGACCAGAACGACTTCACCCAGCCCAAGGTGTTCTCGCACCCCTTCGTGGTGACCGCGTCCGGCTCGGGTGGTGGCGGATGACGGGTGCACGGATCCGCCGGGGAGGAGCGCGCCGGCGCGCCATGGTCCGGACGGCCGGGGTGCTGGCCGCCGGGGCCGTCCTCCTGGTCGCGCCCGGCGGTGTGGCGGCGGCGGCGTCGGCGACCGTGGTGCTGACACCGGCGGCGGGTGCCTACCGGGACGGACAGACGGTCACCGTGGCGGTCGGGCCCAACACCACCTTCACCCCGCACACCCGCATCGTCATCCTGGAGTGCGCCGACCCCGGCGGCACGGCAGCGGCCCTGCCCACCAGCTTCACCGGGTGTGACGGCAACACGGTCCAGGGTGACACCGTGCTGGTGCAGGCCGACGGCAGCTTCGTCGAGCACGCCTACACCATGTACGCGCTCCCCAGCCTCGCCCTGGCCGAGAAGCCGGCCTGGCAGCCGGCGTGCAGCGCCACCCTGGCCTGCGTCCTCTTCGTGGGCCAGGACCAGAACGACTTCACCCAGCCCAAGGTGTTCTCCCGACCGTTCACGGTCGCCCCGTCGGGCGCCGTCGCCGCGGCCGGACCGGTGGGCGGCACGACGACGGCCACCTCCGCGCCCGCCGCGGCGTCGGCGTCGGCCGCGGTGGCGCTGCCGCCGGCCACGCTGGCCTACACGGGGGCACCGCCCTGGGCACCCCGACTGGTCGTGGTCGGCGTCGGCCTGGTCGGGATGGGCCTGCTCGGCCGTCGGCTGGTCAGGAGGGGGGAGCGGTGACGACCCTCGACATCCCGCTCGCTCCCGAGGCGCCACTCGTCGAGGACGTCCCGATCACGATCAACCGTTCGGTCACCCGAGCCGACCGGGCGTTCCGCTTCGCCATCGGCTCGAGCAGCCTCGTGGTGCTGCTGATCCTCGTGGCCGTGCTGGTGTTCCTGACCGCCTACGGGTGGAGGGCGCTCGCCGCAGGCGGCCTCCGCTTCATCACCGATCCCACGTGGTCGCCCGACAGCGGCCACTTCGGGGCCATGTCCCTGCTGGTCGGCTCGTTCGCCATCGCCCTGGTGGCGGTGCTGATCGCCGGCCCGGTGTCGCTGGCGGCGGCGTTGATGATCAACGAGTACGCGCCGACCCGCCTGCGGTCGGTCCTCACCGGGGTGGTCGACATGCTGGCCACCGTGCCGAGCATCGTCTACGGCTTCTGGGGCCTCGAACTGGTGTCGAACCTCCAGTCCTCCCCGGCCAAGTGGCTCGTCGACCACTTCGGGTTCGTTCCGTTCCTGCGCTCGCCCACCCCCGGCGAGTTCGTCCAGTCGATCTTCGCCTGCGGGCTGATCTCCGCGGTCACCATCATCCCGATCATCACCTCGGTGAGCCGCGAGGTGATGTCCCAGGCGCCGCGCGACGCCTGTGAGGCCGCCCTCGGCCTGGGCGGCACGCGCTGGGGCATGGTGACCGACGTCATCATGCCGTTCTCCCGCAACGGCGTCCTCGGCGCCTTCCTGCTCGGATTCGGCCGTGGGCTGGGCGAGACGATGATCGTGGTACTGATCCTGTCCAAGGCCAACCACCTGACCTACGCCATCCTCGGGCCGAACGGGCTGGGCTCGGTGGCCAAGGAGATCACCGAGAACTTCGCCACCGGCTCGCCCATGGCCAAGAGCGCCCTGATCCTCCTGGCGCTCGTCCTGTTCGGTGCCACCCTGGTGGTCAACGTCCTCGCCCGGCTCATCGTGAACCGATCGCAGGCGGGATCATGACCACCCTCTTGGACCCGAGGGGAGCGGTCCCGGCGGACGGTCCCCCGGGCGCCGGTCCCGGTGGACCGCCGACGGATGCGGGAGGCGACCGGCCCCGCCGACCGCGCTCGCTCACCGTGGCCACCGTCCTCGAGATGGCCGGTGCCGCCGCGTCGGGGCTCGCCCTCGTCTGGACGGTCTTCACCGTCGCGGGCATCTCGGCCCCGTTCGGCATGGCGGTGTGCTGGTTCGGTGCGTTCTTCACCATCTACGGACTTGTCTGCTGGCGGCTGTACGGGCCGATCCTGGCGAAGGACCGGATGGCCACCCTGGGCATCTGGGCCGGTGCCCTCGTCGCGCTGTTCGCACTGGCCGCCGTCATCGGCTACGTGCTGCTGAAGGGGTTCACGGTCGTCTTCAGCGGGTTTCCGCACTTCCTGTACGCCGACATGTCCCAGTTGGGCGGCACGGCGAAGGTGACCGATGTGGGCGTGGGGCCGGCCATCGTCGGGACCATCGAGCAGGTCGCCCTCGCCACCGTCATGACCGTTCCACTGGGGGTGCTGACGGCGACCTATCTGGTCGGGTCCGACGGACTGTTCTCCCGGACGGTCAGCGCCGTCGTCGACGCCATGACCGGGGCGCCGGCGATCATCGCCGGGCTCTTCGTCTACCTGCTCTGGGTCCAGCCGCGTCACACCGCCGGGAAGTCGGGACTGGCCGCGGCGATGGCCCTGGCGGTCATGATGCTGCCGGTGGTGACCCGGGCGGCCGAGGAGGTCGTGGCCATCGTCCCCGGATCACTGCGCGAGGCGGCGCTCGCACTCGGAGCGCCGGAATGGCGCGTACTCCTGCGGGTCGTGCTCCCCGCGGCCCGAGCCGGCCTCATCACGGCGGTGATCCTCGGCGTGGCGCGGATCGCCGGGGAGACGGCACCGGTCCTGTTCAACGCCGGGGGGTTCGCCCGCTACAACTGGAACCCGTTCTCGGGCCAGCAGGACGATCTGCCGTTCCGGGTGTACGAGCTGATCTTCCAGCCCGGGCGGGTGCCGGTGGCGGCAGCGTGGGGAGCGTCCCTCGTCCTCGTGTTCGTCGTGCTCGTGCTCTTCGTCATCGCCCGGCTGCTCGGCTCCTCGCAGCCGGGCAGGAGCTTCGCCCCCTGGAAGATCGTGCGCCGCAACCGGGGGCCGGAGGAGTGACCTGCGCCGACGTGACCCGCCCGACCCCGGGGCCCCACCGGTGGGGAGCCCGAATCCGATCCGAACCCGAACCGAACCCAACGAGGAGTTGAACCAGATGTTCTCCACCACACCCGGAACGCCGCGCCGCAGGCGGACGACCCGGCGGATGCTCGCCGTCGTCGTGCTCCCCGTCGCCGTCGTCGTGCTCCCCGTCGCCGTCACGGTGCTCGCGACCCCGGCGTGGGCGGCCACCGGTCCCACGACCACCCCGCCGCCCACGACCCTCCCGGCGGCCCCGTCCACCACCGCGCCGTCCAGCACTGCGCCGATCGGAACCGCGCCGTCGCCGTCCACCACCGCGCCGTCCACCACCGCGCCGTCGACGGCCACGACGTCGACGGCCACGACGTCGACCACCACGCCGACGATCCTCCGCTCGGGGGCGGTCGGGTCCGCCGTGCTGGACCCCCGCTCCACGACCCAGTTGAACGGGGCCGGCTCCTCGTTCGCCGCCCCGGCCATCGAGAACTTCACCAAGTCGGTGGGGCCCGCGCCCTACAGCCTGAACGTCAACTACTCGAGCACCAGCTCGGGTGACGGGAGGTACGAGTTCGCCAACCAGACCACGGACTTCGCGGCCAGTGACATCGCCTACGGGCTGGGGAACACGGACACGACGCCCCCCAGCTTCCACTTCAACTACATCCCGATCACCGCGGGTGGGATCGCGTTCATGTACAACATCCCCGGCCTCGGCAAGACGCTGCAGCTCTCGAGCTACACCGCCTGCGCCATCCTCACCGGCGGGATCACCAACTGGAACGATCCGGCCATCGCCAAGGACAACCCCGGCATCACCATGCCCACCCTGACGATCCGGCCCGTGACCGAGAGCGACTCGGCGGGGACCAACTACGTGCTCGAGGAGTGGTGCATCGCCGAGCAGCCGGCGCTGTGGTCGGCCTTCGCCAACCAGCAGAACCACCAGTCCGGTGGCCCGGGGGACGGCGTGGCCATCAGTCCGACCGCCCCCAACTCGAACTGGCCGGGCCTGCCCGGCGGTCTCGACCAGCAGAGCACGAGCGGCGTGGCCGGCAATGTCGCCACCAACGCCGGTGCCATGGGTGCCGTCCAGGTCAAGTACGCCACCGACCTCGGGTTCGGACCGGGCACACCGGCCAAGGGGATCGCCTCGGTCCTCAACGCCTCGGGCGACTACACCCAGCCGACGGCGGTCAACGTGGCCTCCGCCCTGGCCTACGCCACCCAGCTCGACAACGGCACCCACCAGCTCAACTTCAGCGGGGTGGGGCCGAATGTCTACAACCCGTCCACCTACAGCTACCTCCTGACCAAGACGACCGGATGGGACCCGAAGAAGGGAGCGGTCCTGAGTGCCTTCGTCAACTACTCGCTCACGCTGGGCCAGGAGGCGTCCCCCAGCTTCGGCTACGCCTCCCTGGGGCTCTCCCTCGAGCAGTACGGGGTCAAGGCGGTGCTGGCCAACGTGCCCGGTGCCGTTGCGGTGACCTCTGCCGAAAACGCCGCCTACGCCTGCGGTGACCTCACGCCCGCCGAAGTCGCGCAAGGGAGGACCACGCCGGTCTGCGGCGTCACCAACCAGTCCGCCCCCCTGCCGGCGGCTTCGGGGGGCAACACCGGCCAGACCACCGGGGCCAGTGCCGTGACGGGAACGACGGCCGGCGGCGGTTCGGGTTCGGGTGCGAGCGGGTCGGGCGTCGGCACGGCGGGCGGGGTCAGTGCGGGCGTGTCGCTGTCGGGCTCGGCGGGCCTTGCCTTCACCGGTGGCGACCCGATGCCTCTGGTGGTGCTGGGCAGCGCCCTCGTGATCGGCGCGTGGCTGGTCCGTCGACGGCTCGTCCGCGGCGGTGCGACCGGAGCCGGGCGATGAGCCGACGACCGGTCGTCCGGCCGCTGGCCCTGGCCACTTGCCTGGCCGTGGCCTCGGCCGTCGGCGCCCTGGGGGTGACCGCGCCGACCCCGGCCGGTGCCGCCACCGACCCGGCCACGCTGACCGGTGCGGGCGGGACCTTCCTCCAGCCGGTCGTGTCCAAGCTGCTCAAGGACGACAGCTCGGGGGTGGCACCCCTGTTCGGGGGCTACGCCGGAACCGACATCGACTCGGGGATCGCGTCGTTCGTGGGCACCGGCCCCGGCCAGTTCGGTGCGGACTTCGCCGTGAGCGAGCGGCCGCTCAGCACGGTCGAGGCCGCATCGGCGAAGGCGAACGGCCGGAGCTTCGCCTATGTGCCGATCGCGTCCACCCCGGTGGCCATCTTCACCCTCGTGCCGACGAACGCCTGGGGTGTGGGCGGGTCCGGCTCGATCGGCCCCTCGGACTTCTGCCAGCACCTCCAGCTGACGACCACCCTGCTCGGCCAGCTCCTCGGCCTCGACCAGCAATCGCCGCTCCACTACTGGGGGGACTCGAGGATCTCGTGCCCCACCGGGACCGGGACGACGACGACGGCCGACAACCTCCCCGTGGCATCGGCGGCCAACCTCGACCCGTCGATGGCGAACTTCGCCCTGCTCTCCCTGCTCGACAGCACGCCGCCGACCTCGAAGTCGCTCCTGGACGCCGGGCTGGCCGGGCCGGGCAGCCTCACCACGAGCGACACCCCGAGCGAGAAGTGGCCCTATGCCCAGGGCACCATCCCCGGTGGCGACCAGCCGCTGGTGGGCAAGCTGCTGGCCATCAACCCGGAGACCAACACGCCGAGCTCGGTGGCGGTGGCGTGGTCCCTCGGGTCGATCGGGCCGATCTCGTCCGTGTGGACCGGTTCGCCGCTCGGCGTGCCGTGGGACCTCCCCACGGCGGCGGTCCAGAACGCCCAGGGTTCCTTCGTCGCCCCGACCGCGCCGTCCGCCCAGGCCGCGGCGTCGGACGCCACCCTGGCGGCCACCACCGATCCGACCTCGAACAACCTGGTCACCTTCAACGCCAGTTCGACCGACGCGGCTGCCTACAACAGCTACCTGATGGAGGAGAGCTACCTCGTGGTGCCCACGTCCGGGCTGGCTCCCGCCAAGGCGGCGGCGCTCGCACAGTTCGTCCGCTTCGTGCTCGGGCCCCAGGGCCAGCAGGACATCGCCGCGTTCGGCGCCGCGCCGGCGACGACGGCCATGCAGGCCGCCGGGCTGCGTGTGGCGGCCCAGCTGAACGCCGAGGCGGTGGCCGCCACGACACCGGCCTCCACGGCAGCCACCACCACGACGTCCACCACGACGGCCGCGCCGGCGGCGCCGACCGCCTCGGACGCCGGTTCCTCGGGATCGGCCACCGGGAGCGGCTCCTCGGGCGCCGCCGCGACCACCGACCCGTCGGCCGGCCTGGCCTTCACCGGCGCCGGCCATCCCTTCGGCTGGGCCGCCGCCGGGCTGGTGCTGGTGCTGGTCGGAGCGGTCACCCGTCGCAGGATCATCCGAAGGGGGGTGACCCGGTGACGTCGGTCCAGGAGTCACAGGACCCGTGGGGCGCCACGGCTGCTCCGCCGGCCCCGGGTGCGGCGGGCAACGCCGGTCCGGGCACGGGAACGCGGTCGAGCCTGCGGGCGACCGACGTAAGCGCCTGGTTCGGCTCGAACAAGGTCCTCGAGCGGGTGTCGCTCGACATGCAGCCGGGCCAGGTGACCGCTCTGATCGGACCGTCGGGGTGCGGGAAGTCGACCTTCCTCCGGATCCTCAACCGGATGCACGAGCTGGTTCCGTCGGCGGCACTGTCCGGCTCCGTCGAGCTCGACGGAGTGGACATCTACGGACCGACGACGCGGGTGACCGAGACGCGCCTGCGGATCGGGATGGTCTTCCAGCGGCCGAACCCGTTCCCGTCGATGACCATCGCCCAGAACGTCCTGGCCGGACTGCGCCTGTCGGGCACCAAGGTCCGCAACGCCGACGACCTGGTCAAGGACTCGCTGGAGCGGGCGGGGTTGTGGAAGGAGACGCGCAACCGGCTCAACGAGGCCGGCGGCGCGCTCTCCGGCGGCCAGCAGCAGCGGCTGTGCATCGCCCGAGCGCTGGCGGTCCGGCCCAGGGTCCTGCTGATGGACGAACCGTGCTCGGCGCTGGACCCGGTCTCGACCAGTGTGATCGAGCGGACCATCCGGGAGCTGTGCCACGAGCTGACCATCGTGATCGTGACACACAACATGCAACAGGCCCAACGGGTCTCGGACAACTGCGCCCTCTTCCTGGTCGACGGTGAGGGTCGACCCGGGCACATCGTCGAGTCCGGGCCCACCGCCGACGTGTTCGACCGCCCCCGCGACCCCCGCACGTCCGACTACGTCCACGGCCGGTTCGGATGACCGCCCACCCACCCGTCAGGTGCGGAACGCCGCCAGGAGCTGGAGGAATGCAGTCATGAGCGAGACCCTGTCCGTGCCCGGCGCGGAGATCGGCCCGTGGTCCCCCAAGGAGTGCCGCGCGCGATGGCACGACCGGTGGGCGGGCGCCTCGCAGGTGACCCGCACCCGGGTCCAGATGGGCGCGCTCCTCGCTTCGGTGCTCCTCGCCTACAACTACTCGCTGCGCACGCTGCTCTCCACCCTCGACCAGCAGACGCCCCTGGCCTACATCAGCCTCGTGCCCGCCATCGCGCTGGCGCTGGCCGCCATCCGGGCCCGGCCGATCAAGCCCGAGCCGCCCATCCACGACCGGCACGTCGACTACACGATCGGGGTGCCGCTCCTGCTGGTCGCCGTCGCCGTCAACGAGCTGTTGCCCGCCCGCATGTCCGCCATGTTCTGGGTCTACCGGATGGACCTCCTCACCCTCCCGGTCTTCGTGGCCGGCGCGGTGGCGATCATCTTCGGGACCCGGGTGCTGTGGCGCCAGAAGCTGGCCATCCTCTTCCTCTTCCTCGCCTGGCCCTACCCGTACCAGAAGGTGCTCCTCGGCGTGCTCAACGCGTTCACCGCCGTGACCCTGCTGGGCATGCACCGCATCGTGGCGTGGACCCACCTGGCCAAGCCCTCCACCTCGATCGACAACACCCTGTTCACGGTCACGTACCACGGGCGGCCCTTCGTGCTCAGCGTCGTCACCGCGTGCTCGGGTGTCAACGGTGTGGTCGGCTTCCTGCTCGTGGGCTCGGCGTTCGCCGCCGTGGTCAAGGGACCGATCGTGCGCAAGGTCCTCTGGCTCGTCGGCGGGATGGCCCTGCTGATGGTGATCAACCTCGGCCGGATCACGTTCATCTTCTTCGCCGGCCGTACCTGGGGGGAGGGCATCGCCATCAACGTGTTCCACCCCGTCATCGGCCTGGTGACGTTCAGCCTCGGCGTGCTGGTGATGATCCTGCTCATCAAGCCCCTCGGCATGCGCATCGGGATCGGCCAGCAGCAGGTCCAGCAGCAGTCCGCGGCTGCTGTCGCGAGCGGCCCGGTCCCGGTGCCGTCACTGTACGACCCACCACCGCCCCGCAGCATGGTCGCCCTGGCCGTGCCCAAGGTGTACCTGGCGCTGGTCGTGGCCCTGGTGGCCGCGCTCGTCCTGGGCATCAGCAACCTCGGCCTCCGCTCGTACAACCTGGTGGCTGACGTGTCCGGCCAGGCGAAGCTGCTCGCGTTCATCCAGGACCCGGTCGCCCCGACGGGCTGGGTGACCCAGTACGAGACCAGTTTCGGGTGGGCGAAGCCGCTGTTCGGCGACACCTCGATCTGGAACCGCTACGTCATGCACGCCGACGGGCCGACCTCGCTGCACGCCAAGCAGCCGGTGGTGGCCGACGTGATCAACGCCCCCGACCTGTCGGGGTTCTCGGCCTACGGTGTGGAGAACTGCTACGCGTTCCACGGCTACGGGCTGGCGGACGTGGCCCAGGTGTCGCTGGCCGGCGGGCTGACGGGCCAGGCCATGTCCTACACGTCCCAGCAGTACGGCAGCTGGTCCATCGTCGACTGGATCCTGCCGGTGCGCTCGTCGCTGCACCCGTCGGCCGGCACGGGCACGACCAGCTACGAGCGCGTCGTCCTGTACGTGCAGAACTCCAGGTCGGGAGCGGCCGGGTCGGGCCCGATCCCGGCGCGGTCGGTGCACAACATCGCCGGGACGCTCGACCCCACCAACCAGACCGACCGCACACTCATCCAGAACCGGACGTTCCTGGTGGCGTTCGCCGATCAGCTGATCGACCGCCAGGCGTCGCGGAGCGCCCACCGCACCGCCCACCTGTCCCTCCCTCCCGGATCGTCGGTCTGATCCGATGGCCCCCGACGACTCCTCCGGAGCATCCAGGGTCCGGCCGGCGGCGCCCGACGGGGCGGCGCACGCCGTGGACGTGAGCGCGCCCACCGCCGGCCCCTGGCACGCGGCCGTCGGCCACGACGGGCCCCCGGGTCCGGCGGAGCACTGGGAATTCGTCGACCCGCGTCACTACTCGGACCCGACCACGGCGGCCCCGGTCTACACCAGCGGACCGCCACCACCCCCGCCCGAGCCGCCCGCGTACACCGCGCCCGGAGCCGGTTCACCCCCGCCCCCGCCCCTGCCTCCGCCCGCGCCTGTCGTGACGTCCCCGATGGCCCACGACGCGCCTTCGATGCCCGCGACGACGGCAACGGTCCCGGTCGGGGCCGACGGCGCCCCGGCGGATCCCACGCTCGACTCCGCCTACCACCCCCAGCCGGGCGAGCTCCAGATCAAGGAGCGTCGCGCCTGGAGGACGTGGCAGCTGCTCGTGGCCATCGCCCTGGCGCTCGTCGTCGGGATGTGGATCAACGGTAACGCCGGGTCGCCCTCGGGCGTCGCCAGCTCCTCCAGCTCGCACGGGTACAAGCTCCCACCGGCGGCCTCGCCGTCCACGACGGCGGTGGCGGGGTCTGCGTCGTCGACGACGTCGACGGTGCCGGCCGGGGGGACGACGACAACGACCGCCGCCGGCGGCACGACCGCCACGACGGCACCCGGTGCCGCAGCCGCGGGTACGACCGCCACCACCGCGCCGGTGGTGGTCGGGCCGGCGACCGTGCTCGTGCCGGCGACCCAGCTCACCGGCAACTGGACGAGCCCCGCGTTCACCATCGCGGGCGGCACGTGGAACATCGGCTGGGCGTTCCAGTGCGTGCCCGCTCCGACGACCACACCTGCGTTCCAGATCTTCGTGGTGACCAACGGCGGAACCCCCAGCGGCACGCCGGCCGTCTCCTCGTCGGACGCCTCGGGCAACTCCATCACGCCGCAGACCACGACCGGCAGCCAGCAGATCATCGTCCAGACGAGCCCGACCTGTCGGTGGGCAGCGAAGGTGACGGGCTCGAGCAGCTGAGCGGACCCCGGACGCGAGGGTGCCGGACTCGTTCAGTCGGACTCGTTCAGTCGGTCTCGGCCGCGGCATCCTCGGCGCGCTGGGCGGCGAGCTTCGCGTTGAGCTCCACGAAGTAGTCGTAGTTGCGCCGGGTCTGGCGGTGCGGTCTGCCGACCTGGGCCACCCGGACCATGAAGCGAGACCGTGGCGGCACCACCGTCGGTTCGACGGTGGTGGGCGACGTGCTCGTGACCGACGCGATCAGGTCGTCGAAGATCGAGGGAGCCCGCACCGTCCCGACACGGGCCGCGTACCTGGACGACGCGGGCCGGACGTCACCGACCGCGCCCAGCAGGTGCGCCTGGTGTTCGCGGTAGCGCGACAACACGTACGGCAACCGGTTCGACGGCGACTCGTCCCGGGGTGCGGTCATCGCTCGATCACGCCGTCAGCATAGGTGTGGTGCGTCCTCCACCCGACCCGTCCGCGACGCGAGGAGTTGCACGTGAACGGCCCATGAACGCCAGATGAATCTTCGGCAACTGCAACCCAATTATAGGTGACGACCAGGGAGTTCTTCCGAATCCGAGGGGCAGATCGCGAGGGCCCGATGGTACGGTGGCGGGGTGAGGACGCCGGTCATGAGCGACGAGGAAGCTCAGCTCCGTCTGGACGCCAGCATCAACGGGCTGCGCGAATTGGCGCCCGAGGTGTCGGCGAAGCGCATCCTCTCGAAGCGCCAGCGACAGCTGGGGGTCGCGCTCCTCGCCCTGTTCCTGATCGGCTGCATCGTCGACGTGGTGGTGACGTTCACGATCCTGGTGAGCATCATCACCGTCATCTACGTGGCCGCCATCATCTACCGGCTCGCGATCTTCCGCGCCTCGGGCCGCGACGACACGACCGAGGTCGTGAGCGACGAGGAGGCGCGGGCCGTGCCAGACGACGAGCTGCCGATCTACACGGTGATGATCCCCGCCTACCGCGAGCCCGAGGTCATCAACGAACTCATCCAGCGCGTCACCCAGTTCGAGTACCCGCCCGACCGGCTCGACGTGAAGCTGCTGATCGAGGCGGACGACGACGTCACCATCGAGGCGATCCGCAAGGCCGTGCCCGGCGACCAGTTCGAACTCGTCCTGGTGCCGGCCGCCGAGCCGCGGACGAAGCCCAAGGCGCTCAACTACGGGCTGAGCCTGGCCCGCGGTGAACTGGTGGCCATCTACGACGCCGAGGACGAGCCCGAGCCCCTGCAGCTGCGACGGGCGGCCGTCGCCATGAAGCGCCACGGTCCCGAGGTCGCCTGCATCCAGGCGAAGCTGACCTACCACAACCCGATGCAGAACCTCATCACCAAGTGGTTCACCATCGAGTACTCGCTCTGGTTCACGTTCTTCCTGCCCGGGCTCTCGTCGATGGGCGCGCCGATCCCGCTCGGCGGCACCTCGAACCACTTCCGGCGGGTGGCGGTCCAGGCCATGGGGGCGTGGGACCCGTTCAACGTCACCGAGGACGCCGACCTCGGCATCCGCATGTTCCGCGAGGGCTACACGGTGCGGGTGCTCGAGTCGAACACGTACGAGGAAGCGAACAGCGACTTCGTGAACTGGGTGAAGCAGCGGTCCCGGTGGCTGAAGGGCTACCTGCAGACCTACGCCGTCCACCTGCGCGAGCCCCGACAACTCAAGCGCGACGTCGGGTGGAAGGGGCTGTTCCACTTCACCATGTTCGTGGGCGGGACGCCGGCGCTGGCCATCATCAACCCGATCTTCTGGATCATGACCATCCTCTGGTTCGTGGCCCACCCGGCGTTCATCCAGGAGATCTTCATCGCCCCGATCTACTACCTCGGACTGGTGTCGTGGGCCTTCGGGAACTTCCTGCTCGTCTACGCCACCGTGATGAGCGTCCGCATCTCCAAGCGGGACCAGCTGCTGGTCGCCGCGCTCCTCGTACCCATCTACTGGGTGATGATGTCGATGGCGGCCATCAAGGCGGTGTTCCAGATGATCTGGGCGCCGAGCTACTGGGAGAAGACCGTGCACGGCCTGCACCACGCGCAGCCGGAGCCCCAGGACGTGGCGACGTGACCCTGCTCCCCGAACGCAAGTGGACGCCGTCGCCGCCCATCGGGTCCCCCGGGTGGACCAACGGGTCCCGCGGCCAGTCCGACAGCGCACTGGGGGCTGCCATCGACCCGATCGAGGCGTCGGTGCGCCGGATGGGCCAGGTGCGCACGTTCGTCTCGGAGCTGCTGGGCGAGCTCACCGACCGCCAGTGGGAGGAGCTGTGCGCCGGCGCCCGTGGCGCGACCAGCGAGGAGGACGGCATCACCCGCGTCGTCCTGCGGACCACCGCACTGCTGCAGCCGGCCGAGGCAACTGCCCCACCGGCCGAGGCAACTGCCCCTCCGGCCGAGGCAACTGCCCCTCCGGCCGTCGCGGACGAATCTCCGGCCGCCACCGATCCGGCTCCTGCTGTCGCCGTCCCGGCCGCTGTCCCTCCCTCCGGCCCCTACGACCTCCTGCCGATCCCGCCCGGGTTCGGCGAGCTCCCGCGGGACGCAGCGCCGGCGCAGGGGGTGTCGGCCCCCGACGTCGCCGTGGGCCTCCACCCGCCCCCGCCCCGACTTGAGCTTGAGCGTCACGTCGAGGTTGAGGCTTCGCCGGCGCCGGAGTTGTCCGCTCCGGTCGCGGACGAGTGGTCCGATCTCCTCCCCATCCCGCCCGGGTTCGCGGCGTCGCCCATGCCGCTACCGCCGATGCCGGCCGGCCTGACCCTCGTCCCCGTCCCCTCGAACTCGCCGCAGACCCAGACGGCACGCAGGCGGCGCGCCCACGCACACGCCCGCGCCGACGTCCGACGCCATGAGCGGCGCCTGTCGATCACGGCCTGGGTCCGCAACATCGGCGCCATCATCCTGCTGTTCACGGCGTGGCAGCTGTGGGGCACCGCAATCACCCAGCACCACAGCCAGAACCAGCTCCAGCAGTCCTTCGACTCGAAGCTGGCGAAGGCCTCCGCACCGAAGACGGGCTTCACCCTCGTCCCCGCAACCGTCCAGCTCCCCGACGCACCGCTCGGCACCGCCGTGGCCCAGCTCCAGATCCCGAAGATCGGCCTGGACCAGTTCGTCGTCTCCGGCACGGGCTCGGACCAGCTGTCCCTGGGTCCTGGGCACTACCTCGGGACCGCCCAGCCGGGCCAGGCCGGCAACGTCGCCATCGCCGGGCACCGCACCACCCACGGTGCACCGTTCAACCGGCTGGCCGAATTGGGGCCCGGTGACCTGATCTACCTGACGACGACGACGGGTCACCGCCTGACCTACGTGGTGTCGACGGCCCCGTATCCGGTGTCCCCCGCGAACGTGACCGTCCTCAACAACTTCGGTGACGCCCGCCTGACGCTGACCACGTGCAATCCCGAGTTCTCGGCACGCCAGCGGCTGATCGTGACCGCCGCCTACCTACCGCCCGGGGCCACCCATCCGGAAGCCATCGCCAAGGGCGACGGGCATCCGTACAAGCTGGTCGGGTCGCTGACCAGTGGCTGGGGGTGGGGGCTGCTGCCGGCGGTGCTGGTCCTGAGCGGCCTGCTCGTGCTGCTCGGGCTCTACAACCGTCGCCTGTCCGGTCTCTACGGTCGGCACGGGCGGTGGCTGATCCTGATCCCGATCTGGATCGCACTGCTGCTGGCGCTGTTCGAGACGCTGGTCAACTTCCTGCCTGCCACCGTCTGACCCCAGCCGAAGACAGTCCGATCCCCGCCCCTCGAGGTGCGATCGGCCTCCGCCGGTGCCCAGCGGGGGGAGCGGCCCGCTACAGGGTCGGGAACCCGGTGCGGCCGGACGGGTCCGCCTCGGGCTCGAGGAGCGCATCACGCAGCCGGACGAGCTCGTCGACGATGGCGTGGTTGGTGTCGGCGAACGAGCCGATCGCCGTCGACAGCTGGTCGACGGACTCGCGGGAGACCGCCAGTCGCTGGATCTGGCCCTCGGCCGTGCGCTGCGCCTTCTCCGCCCGCTCCCGGGCCTGCTCGGCGTCGAGCCGCATCCGCTCGGACTCCTGCTTGGCGGCCTGCGCCTCGGCCAGGAACTGCTCGGCCTGCCGACGGTCCTGCTCCGCCTGGGTCCGCAGTCGGTCGGCCTCCTGCTGCGACTCGGACTGCATCCGCGCGGCCTGCCGGTGCGCTTCGTCGAGGACCTCGCCAGCCCCCTGGTGTGCCGACTCCAGGATGGTCTGGGCCTCGCTCCGGGCCCTGTCGTTGGCCTCCTCGGCGAACCGTTGGGTCCGGGCCAGAAGGTCCCCGATGGCGGTTCCACCGCCGGGTCCGTTCGTCGTCGTGCCGGGCCAGGAGGGACCACCGGTCGTGGCGGTGCCGGGTGGGGACGTCGGGCTCGTGCCAGGGCCGTAAGGCCAGTCGATCGACTCAGAACTCATGGTCCTCATTCCTGGGATTCAGTGCGGCTGTACTGCGAAGGGGAACTACGGCTTTGATGGATATTCTCCCCTACTGTATCGCTCGATGGTCGTCCGAAGTCCAGGTGAAGTCCCGGTGGTGCAGGGGTAAACCCCGAGCGTGACCAAGGGTTTCCGGCCGACGTGCCATGAGCACCTCGCCTCTAGCAACCGGCACATCCGGTCCGTGCCGACAGTTCACCGAAGATTCATTCAACGATTACCCACCGTTCGCCTTATCGACAATTGTTGGCCTACTCGCAATGTGCAACGCCTTTAAGAAGAGACGACGCGGCACTTATACTCGTCCAGTGGGCCGGGACCGATGGACAGGGGGCGCTCCGAGTCCCGGTTGGATCATCGGAGCCGAGCGGCCGGTCCAGTGACGATTCTCGCTGACCGACCCGATTTCGCGGCTCCGCGCCCCGGGTTGCCACCGATTCGCCCGAAGCACCCCCGTGCCTCGGCACGGCGGGGCCTGCTCGAGCGGGCAGCGTCGAAGGCATTCTCCGAGGGAGGGGCGGTCTTCCTCCTGTCGCTCATGCTGTACCTGATTGTCGGTGCGCTCCTCGACTTCAAGTACGTCACGTTCAACGGCGACGCAGCGTCCCGCATGGCGAACGGCTTCTACGTCCTCTACTCCCGGGACCCCCATCTCGCGGCTGTCGGCTTCGTTTGGAACCCAGGTCCGTCGATCGTCGACCTTGTTCCTCTGCTCTTCTACCACCTGTGGACCCCGTTGGCCTCCCACATGTTCGCAGCGAGCATTGCCAGTGCCGTGTGCATGGCCGGGGCCGTCTACCAGGTGGGCTGCACGCTGGAGGAGTGGGGCGTAGATCGGGCGCCACGACTCGTGCTGGTTGCGATCCTCGCGTTGAACGCGATGATCGTCTACGAGGGTGGCAACGGGATGAGCGAGGGCGTCTATCTGTTCACGCTCACCGCGACGTGCCGTTACCTACTGCGTTGGCTCCGCGACAACGACCTCGCCTCGCTCGTCTACGCGGCATCGGCGTTGGGTGCGTGCTACATCGCTCGGAACGAAGCTGCCGGCCCCGCCGTGGCTGCCGGCGCGGTCGTACTCGGCGTGAGCTACGCGCGGAGGTCCTCGACCAAGTCGATCCGGGCCGCCGTCCCGCGCAGGACCCGGATCTGGGGTGCGCTGACCGACGCCACACTGTTCGAGATGCCGTTCGTGACTGCCTTTGTCGCGTGGGCATTCATCAGCTACATCATCACTGGACAGGCGTTCGCACAGTTCACCTCGGTATACGGCACGGCCTCCCAGCTCAAGGTTTCCAGTTCTGAAGGAGGAGGGCCACCTCCGCTCTTGTCGGACCGGATCCTGCACGATGTGCACGACATCCTCTACCTGGCCCCGACCGTCCTCGTGATTCTGATCCTGGCGACTGTCCTGTCGATGCTGCGCCGCGACGTCGGCATCCTGGCACCGCTCTCCGTTCTGGGAGCGGGCCTTGCATTCGACGCATTTGCGTACATCACGAACTCGATCGCTCAATGGTTCCGGTACTTCATTGCGGCTGTCCCCTTGGAAGTTCTCTTGGTCGGATGCATCTTCGCCACTGCGCCGGCGGTAATCGGACTTGCCGTCCCGACCGCTCCAGCGGGAAGTCGAAATCGTCGACTGCTCGTCGGTGTCGGGGCTGTTGCCGGGGTGCTCCTCCTACTCATCCCGTCGGCGGTTACCACGGTGCAAGGAATGAGCAATCCCAACGTCGGCTTCGAGGAGCGCCAACACCTCGCCTTCATCTTCTCCAAGCACCCGTCAAAAGCCGACAACGCGGCTCCGGCGACTTGGCCGGGCATGGTCAGTGCAACGAACTATCTGTCCGGACGGCACATTGCCAACGGCCAGGTCCTCGTCGACAACTTCAGTGGCTGCGTGCCGCAGATCATCGTGATGAGCCCGAACCCGAAGATCTTCGTGATTCCGAACGACCGGGACTTCCAGCGGATCCTCGCAGATCCGCTCACGTTCCATGCCCACTACATACTTGATGTCGACCCCGTCGGAAATGGAACGCTCACAGCGATCAACATCCTCTACCCCGCACTGTGGAAGACCGGGGCCGGATTCGCCACGCTCGTCCACGACTTTCCGGCTGCTGGGGAATGTCCGGAATTCAAGTTGTTCAAGGTGACAGCCCACCCGAACCAGGCCGGGTGAAGGAGCACGGACAGGCCGAGATGCTTCGGAGTCTCGAGATTGCGGCCCCAGTGTGCGGCCCTTCGCGCTGTCGGCCGTGCACGATGTGCCCACTTCCGATGGACCCGCCGGAGTGAGTACGTGTCGAGGCGGCCGCAAGGTCGTCGCGGTCCATCGAGTAGGGGAAGGCGTACATGTTGACCGCGCCGATCATGGTCGTTGGCCGTCCGTGCACCGGGTCGAGGCCAGGACCAGGTGGATGCTCCCGTTGCAGAGAGCCGGCGAGCTCTAGACGAAGGCCTCGTCGGCGGTGCTCAGTTGGGTGCCACACCGAACCTTGCCCGACGGGGCGTCGAGTGCCACGAACTGCGCGATGCCGCCACCGATGAAGACGGTCGACGTCCCGCCCACCGTGGTCACTCTGACGGAGCCATCTGGGCGTGTCACCCGTCGACACGTCGACGTCGTGGTTCCGAGGTCGGCTGTCCGGTTGTGGTTGTCACTTGCGGTATCGGTCACATGCGGCGTCACGTGCCGGCCCAACCAGAGCATCAGCCAGCCGGACACGATGGGCTGTCGGTGCCCCGGTGCCCCGGTGCCCCGGTGCCCCGGTGCGCCGAGGTGCGCGGTTGCAGTGCCAGGGACGGTGCCGTTGACGGAGTGATGCTCGACTCAGCGCCGTCGAAGTCGGTCTGGGTGTTCCCGTAGAGGTAGGTGGCGTCCGACTGCGCGGCAGCAGCGGTTCGCCGAAGAGCGCTGAGGACGAGCGAGGCGGCCATCAGCGCGCAGAGCGCGACCGGCGACCGACGCCGACTCACCGAAGGGCGACTGCTCTCGAGCTGGCGTGGAGTCCCGTGTCGACACGGGACTCGGTCGGCACCGCTTCTGCCTGCACGAAGAGCGAGACGCCCGGGAGACCGGACAACGGAAGGTACCGCTCCATCTGGATCAATCGCCGGAGCACCGAGTTGAGCACCGGCGGGACGTCGTCGAGGTCGCTGCCGGCGATCTTGTTGCGGCGGAGCTTGAGGGCCGGCTTCATGATGACGTTCCAGTTCCAGAGCTTGCCGATGGCAAAGCCGTTGCCACTGATCAACTCGGTGAGGGTGGACGACGTGTACCGGCGGCAGTGGAGCACGGCGATGTCGTGCGCCGACCACAGCCCCGGATCGGCAGGCACGGCCACGAGGAACTGCCCTCCTGGGCGGAGGACTCGATGAGCCTCCCGGACGGCCGCGCCGTCGTCCGCGATGTGCTCGAGGATGTCGTAGGCGACGATGAGGTCGAGCGAAGCAGTGGCGAACGGGAGCCGGGTGGCGTCACCCTGGACCGCCGTCACCCCGCGGTTGCGGCAGATCTCAGGACCGGTCTGGCTGTAGTCGAGCGCCATGGCCCGCCATCCGTTCTCGACCAGGACCCGGGTGTTCCCTCCGCCGCATGCCCCGATGTCGAGGGCGGTGCCTGGCGTGGTGAACTGCCGCAACTGTCGGTCGAGAACCGCCCGCCGCTCCTCATACCACCAGTGCCTGTCCTCGAGTGCCGCCAGCTTCGCGATCTCGTCTGCTTCCATGGATGGCGTCCGTCTCTCTGTTGCGTGGGTCTCGAGTGCCGCTGCTGGTGCCACGGAGGCCGGTTGCTCAGGCGGCCTGCGACGACGCGTGAGGCGCTGCGTCGCCCTGTGGGCGAGGCGGTAGCGACCGACTGGCCCGTGCGTACTCCCGGTAGGCCCACTCGCGGAGCAGGACGAACCGCACGATGGCAGCCGCCAGCATGCCGACCAGGATGGCGATCGCCTCCGCCGTCACCGATGTGCTGCCGATCAGGTAGTCGACGGCCAGAGTGGCCGTGGTCAGTCCGATGCCCGCGGCGAACGAGATCGCACCGATGGCGAGGGTCCGGGGCAGCTGTCCGGTTCGCCGGGCCCCGAAGGTGAACAGGACGTGGGCCGCCGTGGTGGCGAACGAGGTCGCTGCGGCAGCCACCAGGTTGGCGCCGAAGATCCCGAGCTGCCCGCGAAGGAGGAAGAAGATGACCAGGTAGGCGATCGTGCTGGCGATCCCGACCCCCGTGTAGCGGGCGAGCTCGCCGTGATCGGCGAACACCGCCGCGTTCTTGGTCGACGACCCCAGGGGCTCGGCCTCGTCGTCGGGCCATTGGTGCGAGAGCCGCCAGACGCCCTTCAGGTCCTCGCGAGCCGTACTGACGATGTGCACTCTGGAGTCGGGATCGTCGATCCAGTCGACCGAGACCTCGTGGATGCGCAGCCCGCTCCGCTCGGCCTGGATCAGGAGTTCGGTGTCGAAGAACCAGGCCTGGTCCTCGACGAGCGGCAGGAGCTGGTCCACCGCGTCGCGGCGCATCGCCTTGAACCCGCACTGGGCATCCGAGAACTTGCAGTGGAGGGTTCCCCGGAGGATCAGGTTGTAGGTGCGGGAGATGAACTCGCGCTTCCCACCGCGCAGGACCCTGGCACCAGGGGCGATCCTCGAGCCGATGGCCACCTGGCTGTGGCCGGACAGCAGGGAACCGACGAGTGGGAGCAGTCCGTCGAGGTCGGTCGACAGGTCCACGTCCATGTAGGCGACGATCTCCGACGTGCTGGCCGTCCATGCGGTGCGGATGGCCCGACCCCGGCCCTTCTGGTCCAGATGCATGGCGTTGACGCCCGCGAGCTCCGTGCACAGCCTCGTGGCGATGTCCCACGTGCCGTCGGTGCTGGCGTTGTCCACGATGACGATTCCCGCCGTGAACGGGAACGAGTCGTCCAGGTAGGAGCGCAGGCGACGGATGCTGGGCTCCAGCGCCACCTCTTCGTTGTAGACCGGAATGGCGATCTCGACCAGGGGGGCCACGGGCGACGTCTCGGCGGAACTGCCACCGACGAGATCGCTCTTGCGGCGCCGGGGGTGACCGCCTTGCGATGAGCGGGTGCGAAGGGTGTCTGTCATGGCCCTCTAGTTGTCTCATCCGACACGCGGGCGCACAAGCGCAAAGGGGGGTTGACGCAAACAAATAACCTCTCGTTCACGACCCTGTCGCCCAGTGGTCGCCCACTGGACAACTGGCCCGGAGAACTTCGGATTTCCGGTTCGGAACAAGCGTTGCGGGCGGGCCGGGTGCAACTGGTTGCCGATCGCCAGAGCGCCGTTCTGCGTGTTCAGCCGACCACGTTTCGTGGGGACGGGTTCGACTCCGGCGGGGCATGCCAGCTCGTCCCGGGAATGGAGCAGCGCACCCTCCCCATCCGCCCCTGGACAACGTCGAGGAGTCGACCGCCGAGCGCGTCGTCGCCGGGTGCGGCGCCGTGCGCACGATGCTCCGGTACAGTCCGTCCACCTTGGTCGGCACGCGACCGACGGCCCACGATGCACTCGCCTGTCCGACACCGCCGCCGATCGGGGGCCGGGGTCTGCGGTCGGACGCTGCTTCTCCTGGTACCTGCACTGTTGGTCGCCGGGTGCGGCGTCAGCGGGCGGACGGCAGCGGTATCGACGACCTCGCAATCCCGCCCGCCGACCGCACCCACCACCACGACCACCACCGAGCCACCGCTGCCGGTCACCCCGGTCGTCTGGGCGCCGTGCGGCGCGCTGCAGTGCGGGTCGGTCACCGTGCCCCTCGACTACGCCCACCCCCAGGGGCCCACCCTCCAGA
>JGI20133J14441_1000535_pt1 | contig 35504 bp, 33 predicted proteins | sample RS3BMetagenome_FD_14441 | JGI IMG/M metagenome (IMG submission 14441)
TCAGCCAAGGACTGTACTCGTGTTATCTTCTTCTCGAAGTAGAAGTAATCCTCCTTAGTCCTTATGCCCTTGTAGAGTAACTAAGTACGGTCGTTCATCACTGCGCTCGCTAAAACGTTGATGCCTAAATCAATTGAAGCCACTTTATTCCCTTTGGGCGATGTAACTTGGATGGTTTTCCTTTCACCGTGAAGGATATACTTGCTCTTCTTTCCCGTTTTAGTCTTTTCAACGCCTAGGTGGGTTACTCGTCTGGTTCCGAAAACCTCGTTGAGCCCGCATAGACGAATGAATGGTACCTCCTGGCTTCGCTCCAATACTGATACCTAACCGCGGTTGGGGCCAACCGGCACGCGCGCGGTCCCCTGGCATCACCCCCAATTGTGCGTACCCTTTTCCCCCTCCTCATTCCTTATGCGATAATTTTAGTGTTAAGGTTAAATGCCAAGCGGCGTCCGAAGGGTGGGGCTAAGCCCGGCGGTCGTACAAATGGACCTAAACGAAATATTCAGTAACGCTAGTAGGTCGAAGATCTTCGTGGATCGCTCGTACTTGAGACCAGATTACATACCAAAAGAGCTCCCTCACAGGGAAGAGATGATAAACAGCATGGGGATGATATTGGCCTCCGCCCTTAGCGGCTCCAGGCCTTCGAACATATTCGCGTTCGGCATGACCGGAACGGGAAAAACCGCCGTGGCAAAGTACGTGACCGGGGCGCTGCTCGATCACGCGAGTAAAATAAAGACGCCTGTGCCCATAGTTGCAAAACTCATAAACACGAGGGAAAACGACACCAGTTACAGGGTACTGGCGGAAATGGCATCTGGTATAAACCTCAAAGTGCCGTTCACTGGGCTTTCGGTCGCCGAGCTGAGGGCGAGGGTCATCAGCGCGCTAAAGAGCAAAGAGATAATATATATAGTTATACTTGATGAGATAGATTCAATGATAAAAAAAATCGGCGATTCATTCCTTTATCAAATAACGCGTATTAATGAGGAAATAAGTCCCTCCCAGATGTCAATAGTAGGCATAACTAATGATATACAGTTAAGCGATAACTTGGATCCGAGGATAAAAAGCTCGCTGGATGACGAACAAATATTCTTCCCCCAGTATAAGGCGGAGGAACTTCAAGATATATTATCCCAAAGAGCCAGTGTGGCCTTCTTACCGGGCGTGCTCGATACTGATGTGATACCATACTGCGCGGCAATCGGCGCCAGAGAACACGGTGATGCCAGGAGGTCGTTGGACCTTTTGAGAAGAGCCGGCGAAATTGCGGAAAGGAAGGGAAAAGCGCGCGTGAGTAAGGAAGACGTCGAAGAGGCAAGAGAATCGCTCGACAACGATAAAATAGTGGACGCCATAAAGTCCTTGACCTTCGACTCAAAGGTGCTTCTACTCGTGATGGCCATGAGCAAAATAAGGGGTAAGGAAAAACTCACCAGCGGTGAACTTTACGCCGGATATCAAGGCATTATGAACGAGATCAAGGGCCAGTGCCTCACCGAGAGGAGACTAACTGAACTGGTCAACTTTTTGGAGATGTCTAACCTGATATCCGCCAATCTCATAAGCGAGGGAAGGGGAGGCAGGACCAAGCACATATATCTGAAGACCGAACCCAAGAGGGTTTTGCAGTCATTATCCGACGATCCCCAGCTCGGAGATATCGTGAGCGTGATAAGGGGGAGCTATTTGGAGTGAGGGAATTTGAAGAGGTGGTAGCCCTCGGGGATGGTTACTTCAGCCGCGAGAAGAAAGGTGGCGCCGCAGCGCCAGCCCTTTTGCTTCTCGTCCATTTCAGGGGATTTTCCATTACCGCCATACGGTCACTCTTCATAACAATCGACGGCGATGACGGCACAGACAAGGTCACCGAGAAGCTGTTAACGCAGCCGAAAGCATCGCTATTCATGATGGAGGGCGTCGTCCACGCGGGGTTCAACTACGTGGACCCTGTTGCAGTTTACAGGGCTACGGGCATACCCGTATTGGTATTTCAGAGAGAGAAGCCTGACCTCCTCGCCGTTTATTCGGCCCTAGAAAGGCACCTCAACGATTGGCAGAGGAAGTGGAAAACCCTTTCTGCCCTAACGCAACTCAGACCGACCACCCTTACCTGGCCCAGGGGAGGAAGGACCTTTTCAGCCTACATCCAAGCCCATGGGCTCGACTACGAGGAGGCCGTAGCGTTCTTAGAAAACTCCATGCTGGTATCCCACAAACCCGAGCAACTAAGGGAGGCCAAGGCCCTGGCCAGCGCCCTCGGCAAGCTCTTCGAGCTTTGCGCGCCCCACCAGCGAGATAGGAAATCAATTGCTTTAATTCTTCTTGGGTCCCCGTGACCGACACCGAGATCGAACCGAGTGGGGACTCGCCCTCCTCAGTAACAAAGGTGACCCTTTTGACGTAGGCCGCCTGCTTGTGAAGCCTGAAAACGAGCACACCGTCCCCCAGGCCTCTTTCCATGATCGCCCTTGCAGCAGCCCTTATGAGCTGTTTTTCCAAAGCCTCCTTCATTGGCTTCAAACACCTGGGGTCGCGCGAGACGAACCTTATCACTCCTTCCTCCTCGGTTTTGCTGGCGCTTTGGGCATCGACCACCGAGGACAAGGCCAACTCCACTTTTTCCTTTGCCTCGGATGGATAAAGTGGCGCTTCCACAACGATCTGCATGGTATTCTTGGGTCGCGGACATAAAAGGGTGAAGGGTTTAACGGCGCGCCGCACCTGCAATGGCTCATCATCCTTACCGTCAGGCCGCCCGTCTTAGCGGTGCGCTCTCGTCCCCCTCCGCTTGGCTCCCAGGAAAAGCCAGGCCGTAACCCTCCGCGGCGGCTGAATTACACCTACGCTTATTTGGATTTAGAGCACACGACCCAACCCCGCGATGGGAAGGAGGGCCAAAGGGACGGAAACGAAGAAGGAGCCGGTCGCATACAACGGAGTCAGGAGCACACGCGTACACCACGGTCACACAAGAAGGTCCCGTAAAAAACTTTTGAAACCAAATAAGGGACCGACCACGCAAAAACGAGCGCCTTATGCAAGGTCTTCGCGGGAACCGCGAAGCGGGAACCGCGAAATGCGCTGCACACCGTGAACGTCAAGCGCGCAAATACGGGCAACCTCAGCAAGAACTCGGTAACGCTTCAACCCATCTCCGTTTTAGCGGCGTTGCCCTACCGCGAGCGTCCCGTTGCTGGCGAATCCGAGCCACAGCTGCTGCGGTCAAAAGACTTATAACAAATGCACAGATTACATCGAGTTGAGCCAAATCAAACCGGCCCTGACGGTTGAATTCCCAATATGTAATTCCTGCAGGAAACCCATTTCCCCCGACGAGAGGGGAACATCTTTCCTTTGTCCGAACTGCGGGTCGTACACCATTTGGCGCTGCAAGACCTGCAGAAAACAAGGAGTAAAATACGTTTGTCCGAACTGCGGGTTCACGGGTCCTTAGGTGGCCAAGTTGGGAGGCAACGTTCTTGCGGTCATAAAGGTATACCCCGAGGGGGACTCGGTCGACCTCAACGTGATAAGGGAACAAGCCGAGAAGGTAATGCCACCTGGCCACCGCATAGGGAAAGTGGAGGAGGAGGAAATGGCCTTTGGCCTCAAGTGCTTGGTGTTTTACGTTATCATGCCAGAACAAACGGAGGGAGGCACGGACTCCGTAGAGAAGGCGCTCTCGACGATAACCGGAGTTGGTAGGGTGGAAACGGACGTCGTAACCCGTTANCGACCGGGTCACTGAGACAGCCATTTGTCATAGGAATCCGCTATCTTCCTAAGCGCCAAAGANAAATCTCTCGCGAGGTAATACCTGTTCTCGGATTCCTCCTTTCTGATGAGGCCGTACGGTATCAAAAACTCGTAGAGGACTTTGTAGGCCATAGGCTTCCTGGAAGGGCCGAGACCTTCTGTCATCATTTTTGAAAGCTCCGAGGTGGTAACCCAGTAGGGGTTAACGCGCTTGCTCTCAACCGCCTTGTACCTAATGGAGTTCATTATGAAGGACGCTATTTCCCTATAGGCTGGCACGCCAGAGAAGAGCATGGAGATTATATCGTCAAAGGCCTGAGACTTCTTCAAGGACCTATTGTCGAAGTAGAAGTAACCCCTCTCCCTTTTCCTTTCTTCCTTGCTCTTCCTCGGCATCTATTTCGTGGACGTCTCAGCTCAACTTAAAAACTTCTCGTATCGTAGCGCCAGTTAACGCGAACAACCCCCCCCACCACCCTCACTGGGGAAGATTTTTCGCTCCCTAACCAACGATAACGTTAAAAACTGCGAAACCCGTCACCCGTGCAGATTTACGCTGAGCTAAATCCCAAAAAAGATTTGGAAAAAATAAAAGAGGCCGCAAATAGGCTATGGGAGTACGACGGTTTCGACCTGCCCCATTCACCTTTAGGCCTGCCATCGATGCCACCGGAAGTCATGGCCTGTTCCCTGAGGGATGCTGGGTACACCAAGAGGATCATAGTAAATCAGCGCGTGATCGATTACAACGAACTGCACCTTAGATCTCTTCTTCTGGCCGCGAAGGCCCTGCAGTTTGACCTGGCCATTACCATGGGCGATAAACCAAAGTACGGCGAGGGAGTAAATCAGCTGACCTCGCAGGGCGCGCTGAAAATCGTCAAGAACCTGGAACCCTCGATCGGGGTGGGACTCTTCATAAGCATGCGGAAAAGCCGGGAGGAAATAAGCGAAAGGCTACGCTCAGAAGCCGACTTCTTCTTAACCATGAGGGTGTCCCGCGCCAGCGACCTGATAGGATTCCGCGTGGAAAAAATGATCCCCTACGTTTTGATAAGGACGGAAAAGAACGCGGGAATCCTAGAATCGATAGGACAACCGAGCATCACGCTTGATGGATTACGGGATTCCATCGATGACCTAAGATCGATCGGCGTAAACGCCATAATAATTTCCGCGCCAGGAGATGAAGATTCCCTCACTGCGGCGCTAAAATATCTCTAACCGTGGTCATCCACTCGGCCCCGCCTTCACCTCTTCCAACAACTTTTTCGAAATACGCAACACCTCCTCAGCCATCCTCAGAGCCTCCTGCGAGTCTTTTTTTGAGTATACGCGGTCCGGAGGCAGCCCGCTTTCCGAGTCGCCGTACATGGATGGTTCCCTCTCTCTCCTCAGGACCCTCGAGAAGTAGGCCAGATCATCCACACGCTCTCTGAACCAACTCGGGAAGGAGGCCCTCTCCTCCCTGAGCACAGGTCCCACGTCGTGAAGCTTCGGTACTTCGGCGCCTATGAGCCAAAGGCAAGCTTTTAACGATAACTCCACCGCTTCCTGGCACTGCCTGACCACGTAAGCGAAATTTCCCTCTTCGTCTGCCTTCCCCGCGTACCTAACCCTGTCCTCAGCCTGCCTTAAATAGGAAAGAGCCATATCCAGGTTATTCGTAGTTAACCACCTCGCCGTGCTTGTACCCCCGCTTTCTCCAGTACCACGCCTTACCGAGTTTTACCCTCTCGTAGCCCAACTTCTCGAGCACCTTTTTTTCGTTTTCAAGAACCGAGGAAAAGAAATCGCCTTTATCGTAAAGGATCAGCGCATCTTCCGTGAGGTCCATGTAAAGCGGTGAGAAACCCGCTGCCTCCTCCGGGGTCTTAATTATGGGCGATATCGCGATGGAATAGCCCCGAGAGGCGGCCAACGCAAGCTCCTCGCTCAGCCCCGCCTCTACATCATCGAACAGCTTAGATCTCTCCAGCTTTCCCTCTGGTAATCCCCGCACTACTATTAGCACATCGAGGTCGCTGTCCTTACGGCTATTCCCCCTGGCTACGCTACCAAATACAACCACCGAGACCAAATCTTCACCGAAACGCTTCTTCAAGAGCTCGACTAGCTTGCTAGCTATGGATGCGTAAGGCTCTTGCACAAAGCATTCAATACGACGATTTAAAAGAGTTACAGGTTTATTGCACATTTCGACCAACGCCTGCTGCGCTTCTCCGCCTCCTCAAACTCTCTGTTGAAAAAGGGTGAACTACCCCGCCCTCAGGGACGGGACTTCCCGGTTCATCGATACGCTTACGCCTGGAATACCGCGGGTATTCCATCATCGCAGAGGCGTTCTCATCCCCGGGCGTCTCCCCTACGTTCCATAGGGAAAGTCCCTCCTTCTTCTCTAGGTCTGGAGGCACAGATATCTCTTTTTTGTGACGCAAAAACGTTTCTGTAAGGGGGCTATCCGTCCCCACCTTACGGAGGGGGACTTTCGCCCCCTTAACCCCCATAGAGTTAAAACGTTACGCCCTTGAGCGAAATTCGGACACGAAGAGCACACATTTGGCAGCGAGGGAAGGTCGGCGTGCGGTTAACGGCGTGAGCTTTATCCCGCCGAACCGCTTTCGAGCCTGTTCGATGGGGTATACGCCCTCGCGACGCGGGCTTAAGTGAAAACAACTCCTGACGTAACATCCTTCGGGTCTTGCAATAACATTCGCAAATTTAGAATTTAAGGCATGACGGATGCCCGTTTACTGGGAGCCCAAGCCAAATATCCTTCGGCGCGCAGGCACCTCAATCGGCCGCGTTTGAGGAGTTCGCCTAGCAGCCAGTCATAAATCGTTTCAATTCCCACGTAAGCGCGATCAAAGAAGGTGGTACCGTAGAAGACTGCATACGTTAAAAGTGCGGTACCCGATCCCAGCGCCGCCCCCGCCACGACGTCGGTGGGGTAGTGTAGGCCCACGTAAACGCGCGAATAGGAAACTAGGGCAGCTTCGAGCAACAATGGCACGGAATACTTCTTCTCGAAAAAAAGGAGCGCTATCGTGGCTCCCCCGAAAACTATCATGGCGTGTCCGGAGGGGAAAGATGAATCGCTAGGCTTGTGCAAAAGAACTATTGCTGAACTCACTTCTTCGAAGGGCCTTGGCCTAAAGTAGAGCGCCTTTAGGGCCTCCCCTACGGCTATTATCAAGAGAAAGGCCAAGACCATGGTCAAAGCGCCCTTTTTGTACTTTCTCCCTCCAAGCACCCACGCGAAGAAGACTACGGGTACCCAAAAGTATGCCCTCCCGTAAAGCGAGGCGTACTCAAATAAGGGGTCAAGGGCTTGAACGTGCCAGGCTTCGTTGACCAACTTAAACGCCGCAACGTCAGCTTCTTGAGAAATCTGAGTGTAGACCAGGAAAAATATGAGCGCGAAAAGCGCTAAAAGAGAAATGCCTGCGCGCCTTGCGGTCCGCTTGTTCACGACTACCTCTTCTCCTCGTTCACGCTGCCTTAGCTTTTAGCCGGCTGCCTTTTTCCGACTTGGAGTATAACTGCCAGCGCGACTATCAAAACCAGGAACCCCAGTGAGGCGTAAAACGGTAACACTCCCACCTTCCACACGTACTTGAGTAAGATCACTGCTAGTACCAGTACTAACGATAAGCCGACCTCCCCTATAAGGCCCAAATCATAAGTAAGACCCTCCTTCGACATCTGCTCCTAAAAAATGGCCGCCATTTATAAGCGCTTGCTCCGCGAAACCTCCACATTACCAAAACTATCCCTTGGGTGTACTTATTATCGCCACCATCACGCGTTGAATCAACCTGATACCAGCAAGGTGCTTCGAGCTGTCGCGCCCCTTTTCGCACCCCTGAAGTTCTGCGAGCCTTTGTAGAAGGGAAGAGGGCGCATTCGATGCCGCTCAGAAGTCTCCGACGTTCTATCCGATGAGCTGGCGCTTAAACAAGCTACCTAAGCTGACCGGATCGAATACAAATCGATCTCGACGGCGCGGTTATTCACGAAGAAGGAAACCTTTTTATCACCGAGCGAGAAGGGGAACCAAAAGCGAGTCCTATACCGGCTATCGATCGCGACGTCCAGCATGTTCTCCTCGACCCGATAAACCTCTACATCGTTCGCGCTGAAGCCCACCAATATTCTAACCACGGTCTTTCCCTTTGGGCCCGACTCCTTTTCCACTAGAGCGCTCTGCTCCATACGTTTGAAACCTGCTGCACAAGGTTAAAAGCGTAGCTGATTACCTACTTATGTACGTCAGGAGACCTTCTGCCGTAGGCTTTTACCCGATGAGCGGCCCCGAACTCAGACGCGCGATTCACGCCGCAGCCGTGTCAAAAATGGGACCGGGGTACCCCCTATCCCCGGTAAAGGGGAAGGATGAGATCAAGATATTGGGGTTTGTGGTTCCCCACGCTGGCTACTCTTACTCCGGTCCCATAGCGGCACACGCCTATGCTGAACTTTCAACCCAAGGGGCCCCAGATACTGTTGTGATCCTCGGTCCCAATCACTTGGGTTACCCCGGGACTTACGTGATGAAAGAGGGAAAATGGGAAACCCCGTTCGGGATAGTCGATGTAGATTCGGCCATGGCCAATTCCATAATCGATAGAGTTAACGGAAACGTGGATACGAATCCCTTAGCCCAAGAGGGAGAGCACTCCATCGAGGTACAAATACCATTCCTTCAAAGCGTCCTAGGCGATAAGTTCAAACTAGTCCCCATATCCATGGGAAGCTATACCCATACGGTCGTGAGATCGCTAGGAGAAGCGATCGCATCTAGCGTGAAGGGAAGCGGAAAAGACGTCATCTTGATAGCCACCACGGACATGACGCACTACGGCCTAAACTACGGTTACACCCCTGCCGGTTTAGACCCCGTCCAGGCGAAGAGGTGGGTTTATGAAGTCGACCAGAAGCTTATCGGGCTGATAACGGCCATGAAGGCGGAAGAACTTTTGGACACGGTTAACCGCAATGGTTATACCATGTGTGGCTCGGGCCCGGTTGCAGCTTTGCTAGTCGCCCTAAGTAGACTGGGGGTCACGGAGGGCAAGCTCCTGAAGTACGCCACGAGCTACGACGTCGCGGGCGGAAATGAGGAAGAGGTCGATGCCATGGTCGGTTATGCCGCAATAGACTTTCCGAGGTAGGGACTCGTTGTCCGGATCTCCGTCAAAATGCAGGGCAAAGGGATATAGGGCAGAAAGGGAACTGGTATCCATGTTGCGCGATAGGGGATGGGCTGCCTGGAGAATACCCACGTCAGCCAGCTCCGCCGAGCCTTTGCCGGACGTTGTGGCTGTCAAGGGGAGCCAGCTCGTGGCCTTCGAGGTGAAGTACAGGACAAAGAACAAGGGTCACGCTTACGCACGCGTAGAAAAAGACCAAATAGAGAAACTGTCGGCGTTTTTGGCTCCCTTTGCCCTTTACGAGCGCAGGGCCGTAGTTGCGCTCAGGGTCAGGGGGAGATGGATTTTCAAACAGGCCACCGGAGGGGCAGTTTCGGTAAGGGATCAGGAGGAAAATGAATGGTCTCCGTAAGCCGAAAAAGTCAGCGTTCACCGTTCCCGCCTAACGGGCAGGCGGGAAGAGAGGGAGGGAGAAAGAAGAAAAGGCCCTAGATCGAGGGATCCTCCGCGCTCCNTTTANCACNGTACATCTACGGACTAANGCGCCTGCACTGCGCNAAGGCTTTGAGGCTAAGGATTTCGTCCTAACATTGTGGAAGCAAATCAAGCATGTCATTTCAAGTTCCCCGATNTTCTTCCGATATAAAAAATAGGGGAATAGATTTCCTTGGGTCGCCGAGATTCCAACCCTAGAGCCCACTATCGACCCGTCGAAGCGTTGAAGTTGCNTTGCCTCGCTCAGGGATGTCCCCTCGCTCTTGTGCAGAACCTGGCTTCAACGCGTGATGAACCTGATGAAGCGAANGACAANACTCGCCCCTTGCGGCGGGGAGGGGGTCAGTTCCGATCCCCTCCTGCATCCGTACCCCACACTTATTAGCGCTGACCTTTCTCCCATATGAATTTCAAACCGGAAAAGGAGTACTCCCACGAAAACGTGGACGCACTTACCTATGCAGAAATGGCGAAAAAGGAAAAAGACGCGCCCACCGTCCTCCTCCTCAAAAGGTTGGCCGCCGTAGAAATTGCTCACGCCGCGTTTTGGAAAAAGATAGCTGAAAAAAGGGGCAGACATATCAAAGAACCGGGCCTAATAGAAAAGACCAAGGCCAAGACCTACGTCCTCTTCAGGAAATTTTTCGGGCTGTCCTTATCCATAAAGTTGTTGGAGCTTCATGAGGTGAGTGCTATAAAAGAATACACGGAGCTGTGGAATACGCCGGGTCTATTGGATGAAGATGAGAAGGCCCTACTTGAAAAAGTCATAGACGACGAAAAGGAGCACGAACTCGCGCTCATAAACGAAGAACTTCGGGTTAACCCAGATCGCGTAAGAGATGTGATATACGGGATAAGCGACGCGCTCGTGGAAGTATTGGCCGCGGTTTCCGGGTTCGCGGGCGTCCTAGCAAAACCCTTGATCGTAGCGGTGGCGGGCTTAATAGTTGGGGCTTCCGGGACCCTGTCCATGGGAGCGGGGGCCTATGTATCCACAAAATCCGAGGAAGAAGCTAAGGAATCGAACGCTTTAACAGATTCCAAGGCCGAAAAATCTCACCAGAGCGCGTTACTGAGCGCCGCCACGACCTCGGCTTCCTATCTGATAGGCGTGTTCCCTCCAGTGCTTCCTTACGCNGTTGGGCTTGGTGGGACGATCGCGCTACTTTCGTCTTACCTGGCTTCAGCCGCCTCTCTCTTCGTGGTCGGGTTTCTCGTGGGGATAGTTAGCGGCGTGACACCTGGCCACAAAGGAGGAGAGATGGCCGCAATAGGGATGGGGGCAGCGCTGGCAACACACGCGCTTGGGCTGGCCGCTAGCGCTTACCTGCACGTCAGCGTACGACGATGAAACGAAAGAAAAACCACACTCCCTAGGGTAAGCAAGACCTAAACATGGGAAGATGCCCCAACACTTCAAGAGCTCCCGCCAAAACTCGCCAACAGCACTTTCGCTTGATCGCAAGCGCGCAAAATCTCTTCGTGTATTTTCGATAAGACTTCTTGATAGTTATACATTCCCGATTCTACACCGTCCATGGTCTCTACGAGTTTCCTCGTCATCTCGTCGCTAACCAACTCCGGAAACGCCTTATTGAGAACACCGTCTAAGGCGATGCCGCGAGCCGTGGGTATGAGGTAACTCAGTTTTCCCCTAGATATCACGTAACCGTGTTTTTTCAGCCTCTCAACCGTCGAGGCGTAAGTGGATGGTTTTCCTATCCCCTTCTTTTTCATCATGGCCACCAGGGCACCCTCGGTCAGTATGCCCTTGCCCGGCTCGCTCCCCCTCCTAAAGCCGGTCACCTCACACGTCATCGAGGTACCCACGCTCAGGGGATCCTTAGTTTTTATTTCCCCCAAGCCCATCCAACCCTTGNTTATCACCGACGTCAGTAACTCACCCGATGACTCCATGGCTCCCCTAGACCATTTCGGTTTGATGAGAATTCTGAACTTCTGCTTGACGTACCTCGCGGGGGCCATCTGGCTTTGGATGAACCTCTTGAATATGAGAGAATATAAGGCGTAGTGAGGCCAGCGAAGCTCGAAGGGCAACCTGATTATCCCTTCCTCAACGGCGTTCTTGAGCTCTTCTTCGCCCATCGGTCTCGTTGGCCTTATAGCTTCATGCGCCCCTTCCGGTCCCCATCCCCGGGGCTGATACAACGACTTCCCCTCTTCACCCCATCTGCCATCGATGTAGGCCTTCGCCACATTCATACCAGTGGTGGATACGTGGATACTGCTCGTCCTGTGATAAGTGATGAGGCCGGCTTCGAACAACTCTTGGGCCGTGCGCATGGTCTCAGTTACCCCCATTTTTAGGGTGAACGCCGCAGCCTGGAGCAATTCGTCGGTGGTAAAGGGAGGCATCGGCTCCGACTCTTCTTCCTTTTCTTCGGTAGTGATCACGGTTGCCTCTGCTCCCTGGAAGGCCGCGGTGCAAGTCTTTTTATCCAGTTCTTTTGGAAGCTCTAGTACAATTCTTATTCCATTCGGTTTCAGGTTGAGCGTTAGGTAAGAGTGCGTGTAGAGCTCCCTTTCTTGGTACCTTCTAACTATCCAATCAAGGGCCGGACCTTGAACCCTGCCCGTGGCGACTGGGAACCCCTTCTCCTGGATCTCTCTCAGCGTTTTCCCGACATAGAATGCGACCCAGCGATCGTCGACCCTCCGAACCGCCTGCGCCTCGGTTAGCCTTTCATCGACTGACCTCGGATCGGCGAGAGCTTCCAGCACGGCTGTCTTCGTGATTTCATGAAAGGCAGCACGCACGATGTTCGGGTTGAACGGGGAAAGGACCATGTACAGGTCCCAGGCGATCTTTTCACCCTCTACGTCGGGATCGGTGCATATGTAGACCCTATCCGCCTCCAGCGCTAACTTCCTCAGCACCTTTATGGTGCCAGCTGAATCCCTGATGTAGGTAGAGCCACACGCGGGGCAAACATTGCCCTCGGTGAAGGTGAGGCCGCAAGACATGCACTTCTTTATGGTCGTGAACGAGGGGAAGTACTCCCCGTTGATTAGCTTAACCCCGAACTCACCTTGGCCTGGCGTGGGGAGGTCGAGCAAGTGCCCGCCCGTGGCTACTATGGTGACGGGATGCCTGTTGATGTTAACCTCATAAGCCACGACCTCACCAGAGGTCTTCCTCGTGGACTTACCGAAAAATGAAGATATCGTCCTCGCCTTGTTTGGTGATTCAACTATCATTAGGAAAGGGCTTTCGGGCTTCACCCCTAACCCACCGTTCCTCTCCTGCGCCATCCTCGATAGCAGTGCGTTCCAGTCGACGTCGTTTACCTCTCTCCACTGAACGTCTTGGAAATAGAGTTTGGCCTGTCTTTCGAGGGCGGCCATCGCCGCCTCGTCGTCTATGACGACCTCCGATATCCCGGTGGTGAAGCCCTCCTTCCCTATCCTGGAAGTGCGACCAGAGGCCTGCAGGTAAGTCATCAGGTCAGGAACCACCAAGTAAAGAGAACCTCCCTTCTCCTTTATGAGAAGACGTGGGCTTCTCTTCAACGCGTCGATCGCCCCGGGCTTCGAGAATAAGGATGACAATTCTTCTTTGGCTTCCTTTATCTTGGATAACAGTTGCCTCAAGTAATCCCCGCCTTCACCTTTGTCCTTGACCTGCTCATCGCTGTCTATGGAATATTCGTTCGCTTTAACCAAGTTTTCGACCCGCCTAAACTCCTCCTGACTTAGGGGCCTGAGCATCCTGCGTATCTCGGAGGCCAACTTCTTCGCCTTTTGATCATCCAAGGCCGACCCCAATTCCCAGAGTATCTGGGATATGCGGAAGGGGTTTGTCTCATCCCCACTTATTTTAAACATGAACTTTGGTACGCCAACGAACAACGCGTACCTGACGGCTACGGGCAAGTCCAGACCCCTAACCAACGGTCCGTAGTAAGAGGCCATCCCGATGAGGGCATGCACTTCGCCTTTCTCAAACCGAGACATCAGTTTTACCGATTTCCTGCCCTCGGCATAACCGACCTTCAGACCGGCAGCCAAAGCAGAATCCGTCAGCTGTTTGGCAAAACCGGAACCCAAATCATGAGAAACGAACACGAGCCCACCTGGACCCAATCTCTTCACTTCTTCGATGGTCGTGACCACGAGGTCTCCTCTGAGCTTAACGTCGACTACGTTTCTCGTCCCACCCAATCCGCCCTCTACTTCCATACCTAGCAAAGAACCGAGCAATAGGGCCCCCTTGCCCTTTGGCTTGGCCGTGGCGCTGCTCAACACGACCTGAGCGCTTCTCCTCGGGAGTTGCCTCCGCAGTTCCTCGGCTTCCCTCAGGGCATTCCTGGACGCTTCGGGATCCCTCCTAGCTAACCTGAACGCGGAAATGCGCTTGAATGCGTACTTCATGGCTGTATCAAGCTCATCGCGCGTATAACCCAACAGCATCAACAACCTTTCCACGTTCTTAGAAGACCTAAGAACGGCATCTACGTCNTCGACGAAGGCGATATCAAACCTGAACGCGCTCAGCTCACCGAAGTGGACGCGCAACCCCGCGGACGTCAATACTACTACGTCGTCGCTCGGCTTCCCCGAATCTTTTTTAGACACCGATGAAGAAATCTCTCCCACCTTTATACCCAACTCCTTTGAAAAAACCCTGAGCTTCGAGGATACTTGGGAAGCCAGAAGCGTCGTGGGTGTGACGTAAATCACCCTTTTGCCGCGGGAAGCCATGAACAGAGCCATGACCTCAGAAAACACGCTTTTTCCAACTCCGGGTGGGGCTATGAGCGCAAAGCTTTCCCCGTTAAGCACCCTGACTGCCCACAATTCCTGTTCTCTCCACGGCTTCTCGCCGGTTATCGATTCAAAAAACGACGAAAATGATGATGAAGCCTCGTCCATTTTTACGACCTCTTCGTAACCGCTCAACGTCCCCACTTCGCGCAACGCGTCGGCGATGGCCCTATGGAATTCCTTCATGGAAAGCACCCCATGAAGTTTCTTTAGGTTATCAGCGTTGGGCAGGCACTTCTCGCAGGGCAGACCATACCGCAATCTATCGTCCGTTATTTCCCCGCCGCAGTTAGGGCACATGTCCTCGAAGAGCGCTTTCACCGAAGCTCGGTTTGTATCCCTCAACTTGTTAATAAACGTTGCATTGCACGTATTCGGGGAATGAGCCAGCAAAACCCCTTTGAGCCGTTTCTTCGTTGCAAAGATATGGAGAGCAATGACCCCCAACCCCAAGTCTCCACAGAAGTCTCCACAGAGCCATGAAAGGCCTTGACCTCCTCCCGGCCCAAAAAGGCTAGATCTGGTTGGTTTGGTCAGCTCTGATCGAGAAGTGCTCGACCTGCCGACCAACAAAGTTTAAAACCCGTAGGCAGTTTACAAAAGGCGGCCATCGTCTAGCCTGGGCTAGGACGGCAGCCTTCCAAGCTGTTGACCCGGGTTCAAATCCCGGTGGCCGCACTCGTAGAATAAGCCTGGCGCACAGCCTCGGGCCCAAAGGTCGATACAATCGCCAAGTCCAATTCCTAGGGGCTTGACCTCACCAGTCAACTCCACCAGATGGTTTGGGCCGAACCCAAATGCTGCGCGTCTACAAGCCACGTCCACGGTTCTATAGCAAGAAGGGCCCCCCAGCCGCTGCCGTTGATTCGCTCAGGCTCGAAAGGGAAACGAACTAAATTCAATTCAGGTAGCCCTATCGCTGGACGGAGCAGACAGTAAATCGACGCCACATCAGAAAACATGGAAAGAAATGATTTTCAAAGCCTTCCCAATTCGGCACGAACCGAAAAATCGATCGGATGAGCGCTCAGCGCCGTCCCACTGCGGAGGGCGCAGCCCCACCTCGCCCTCTCGCCTCATCCCACTTCCGTTGGCGCGCAGGCCTCCATCACTTTGAAGGGGTCGCGAAGTGGGTCGAGAAACGCTCTCACCCATCAAAGGAACCTTTCTATGAACGAACGGCTTTCCTTGTCCAACGAACGCGGGTCGTTAATCACGTAAACGTTGTTGTCTACGTCTATGAGTATCAAGCGGTCTCTATCGTTGATTATATTCCTCCTTCCCCTAGTGCTGAACTTTCTCGCACCCCTGTCGGTAATCACGTCCCAAACGAACTCATCACCGGTAGTGGAAAGGTTCTTGACCTTCTTTATCACCGGTATGAAGTACAGCTCAGAAAGCAGGCTATTGAGGCTTGATAACGAGCCGGGGTCGAGCTTTTTCTTATCTCTGATCATGAACAGGTCGACCCACTCACCGCCAAGGAACCTGGAAAATATTACAAAATCTGGGTTGGTCAAGGGGAAAGGCAACCTTGGCGTGACCTCCTCGTAACGCTTTCCGTTGACGATCAGAGTGAGGAAAGCCGACTCAGGCTCCCGGCTTACCTTCACGACGGACTCGTCGACCAGGTTCAACTCTCTGAGGAAATCATCTATCGGCAACGCTTAACGCCTTCTGGGCTTCTTTTTCCTCCTCCTCATATTGCACCCTGTACATCTGGGCGTACAAACCGTTCTTCTTCATCAGTTCCTCGTGCGTCCCGCTTTCCACTATCGTGCCGTGGTTCATCACGATTATGTTATGGGCGTGCTTTATCGTTGAGAGTCTGTGAGCGATTATTATGGTAGTCCTGTCCTTGACCAAGTTGTCCACGGCGCGCTGGATCTGCTTCTCCGTTATGGAGTCTACAGAAGACGTCGCCTCGTCCATTATCAATATCTTTGGGTCGGTTATTATGGCCCTCGCTATGGCCACCCTTTGCCTCTCTCCTCCCGAAAGCATGGACCCCCTCTCGCCGACCCAAGAATCGTAAGCCAAGGGCATGTTCATTACGAAGTCATGCACGGCAGCAGCCTTGGCGGCCGCTATAATCCTTTCAGAGGCTACCGTGCCCAATCCGTAAGATATGTTATACGCAACGCTGCCATCGAACAGGAAGGGATCCTGCAGAACGATTCCGACCTGCCTCCTCCAAGAGGAGCGCTTTATCTTTCTCAGGTCCACGCCATCTACATATATGGCTCCCGATTGGGGATCGTAGAACCTCATCAGCAACTTCGTCAGCGTGGTCTTGCCGGCCCCCGAAGGGCCAACCACGCCGAGAGTTGTGCCCGCTGGCACGTGAAAGCTGATGTTATACACCACGGGCAAATAGGGCTCATAACCGAAGGATACCCCCGAAAACTTTATGTCCCCCTTGATGTTGAGGTCGATGGCATCATCCGCGTCCTTAACCCTCGGCTCCTCGTTCATGATCTCCATCACCCTTTCCGCTGAGGTCACGGCCTGTTGCATCGGCTGGAACAGGTTGGTCAAAGAGTTTATCGGCCCATAAAACTGCCCCATGTACATGGTGAAGGCGACCAAGGCACCAAGTGAAAGCGTACCGGCCAACACTTGACTTCCGCCGAAGAACCAGATCGCCACCGCCCCCACGCTAGTCGCAAAGCCGAGCAGGGGGAAGAACTTGAGGTTCAAAACTACCGTGTCCATGTTCGACTGGACTACGGCTTCCATCCTCTCCTTTAACCTGTTTATCTCCCTTTCCTCTTGCGAGAAGGACTTAACCACGATGACGCCCGGTATGGTGTCCACGAGAAGAGTGTCGACGTCGGCCCACTTCCTCCAAGCCCTGTGGTACAGGGCATGGGCCCTCTTGCGATACAAGGGTATGCCGAAAACGATTATGGGTACCGGTAGCAAAACGAAAAGAGCCAGGCGCCAATTCATGATGAAGATTATCAAACCTATACCTACCAGCGTCAAGATGTTGACCACAAGGCTCTGTATGCCCCAAACCAGAAACCACTGCACCCTACTCACGTCGTCAACCACACGAGATAACACCCTGCCAGAACTCATCCTATCATAGAAATCCATGGAAAGCCTCTGTATTTGCGAGTAAACCGAGTTGCGCATATCGTATATTATCCTTTGACCCAACCAGTTGAGAAAATAGCTCGAACCCACCCCAAGTGCCGTGCCAAGCCCGTACGCCCCCAGCGCGGCCAACACGAGTGGCACGAACATGTATGTCTTGCGGGCAGTGAAAACGTCGTTTATCATCAACTCGATTAGGTACGGAGGCAACAAGCTCGCGATTATCCCCAATACGGAGAAAATGAGAGCGAGCGCCAACTTCCACTTGTAGGGACGGAGAAAACCGAAAAGCCAGGCGTAAGTGTTGCCGGTTTTCCTCTTGGGCTTTTCGACCTTCAAGTTCAGTACAGTCCCCTTAAGGTCCATCAATTCCGAAACCAAAATGGCGGCCTTCCTAAAATCCTCTGCCTTGCTCTTAGAGTACGAAATAACCCGGACTTTTTTGTCGCCTAGATCCGCTACTAGTTCGCCGATCCCGAGGTGATCCACCGCCTCGATCGACTTGAGTTCCCTGAGGTCAAACTGCCTGACGCTTTTTCCGACCACTACGATCCTGCTGGGCGTGACCAGAAGCCACCTTGACCCATACTCGCCGTCGTCGTTCAAATCTGATTCGGCGGCGTAAAGCAGGCTCTCCGCGCCAAGGTTGGCAGCGGCCTTGACCTCTTGAGGTACGTTCAAGTCTTCTGCATCAGCCGAAGCTGACAATTCAGCGCTCAAACTCACAGCAATTGGTGGCGTAAAAGCTATTCGGTAAACGCTAGCTGATGTCGCATTATTTCCCATTGGGGAGCCCGCCTGTGACTTGAAAGGCAGACGGCCAACGTCTAAGGCAAAAATTTACCACGCCAAATACGAGCGAAGTTATCGCTAGACCTCGGTTGCGCTTGCAACTGAGCACGACTCCGAAACTCCAAAGCGTAAAAACCCAAAAACCAACCGCATGGCTGGGAATTAACCCGCTTTAGCTCACCAATGGAAAAAGCCGCTTCGCGTAGCGTCGCGGACAACCTCACGTTTTAGACCGCCGACAGCGCTGCCCTGACCAAATCGAGTATCTTTTGTGGATCCGCCCTACCCCTGGTCTTCTTCATAACCTGACCTATCAGGAAGTTTATGGCGTTAGGATCAGTCTTGGCCTTCTCGTACACGTCCGGGTTATCTCTTATCACCTCTGCTACCAACTGCCTCAAGGTCTCCTCGTCCCTTATCGGCCTTGGTACTTCCTCTGGCAACCTTCCACCGATTATCAGCTGCTTGAGCAACCGCTTCCCCATTTTCCCCGTGATCTCGTTACGCTGTACCATTTCGACCACCTTGATCACGTCGTCGGTTAAGGCGATCAAATCCTTAGTCCCTTTTTTGGCATCTGATAGGTCGCCCAGCACTTCGTTCATGAACCAATCGGCTGCGTCGCCCGCCTTGAGTCCAGCTTGAACACTTCTCTCGTAGCAGTCGGCCAGGTGCTTATCGGACACCAGGACGGAGGCCTGGTAGGCCGTCAAGCCGTACTGACGAATAAACCGTTCGGCCCTTTGATCGGGTAACTCGGGCAACTGAGCCGCGAGGCGTTTCAGCGTATTTGGATCTATCCTAATCGGTGGGAGATCGGGCTCAGGGAAATAGCGATAGTCTTCCTCTTCCTCCTTGAACCTGGGAGCCACAGTAACTTTGTTTACCTCATCCCAGTGGCGCGTCTGCATTTCGATCTTGCCACCCCTCTCTACGATCATGGCTTGCCTTTGCACCTCGTAATTGAGGGCTTTTTCGACGTCTTTAGGAGAATTTATATTTTTCAGCTCCACCCTCTCACCGCCGTCGATGCTCACGTTGGCATCGACCCTGAGCGATCCCTCCAAATCCGTGTCCGTGACGCCCAAGTGTTCAAGTATGCTGGAGTACTTCTCTATGAACAGCCTAGCTTCTCTCGGCGAAGAGATGTCAGGCTCCGTCACCATCTCGCAGAGCGCCACTCCCGCCCTATTGTAATCAACCAACACGTAATCGCTCGTCATCAGCGATGATGGATAGACGATCTTGGCTACGTCTTCCTCCAGCTGTACCCTCCTTATCCTTACCCGCTTTACATCTTGACCCAAGTTAAAGTCCATGTAACCCCCGCTCGCTATGGTCACTCCCCCTCCCCTGTCGTACTGCGATATCTGGAAGTTCTTTGCCATATCGGGATAGAAGTAGTGCTTGCGGTAAAACAGCGTTTTTTCCGCGGGCTTGGAGTGCAAAGCCAGGGCAATCTTAAGCACCTCCTCGACGGCCCTTCCGTTGAGACGAGGTAAGGAGCCCGGCAGTCCGAGGCACACGTCGCAAACGGCGGTGTTCGGCTGGAGTTCCCTGTAGTCCGCTGGGCACGAACAAAACAGCTTGCTCTTGAGGGACGTCAGCTGGGCGTGAACTTCGAGCCCTATCATGACCTTGTGCTCATTCAAGCCTCGCCACCTCGCCAGCCAGCTCAACCGCCCCCATCCCCTCGAGCTCCTTCGCCGCACCGATGACCCAGTCGTCCATAAGCGGAGCGCCCACCAGCTGAACCCCAACTGGCAAGCCATAGGCTCCTTTCCCCGCCGGCAGAGAAAGGGCTGGCACGCCAGCCAAATTGAAAGGTACGGTATCTAGGTCCAGCATGTACATTGAGAGCGGATCCGACGTCTTTTCACCCAGCTTCGGCGCGACTACGGGGTTTGTAGGGGCCATTAGCAGCTGGTAACCCTTCAGAGCCTTGAGTACTTCCTCCCTTATCTTCTTGCGCGCAGCGGCAGCCTTGAGGTAATACGCATCGTAATACCCAGAGCTCAACACGAAAGACCCCATCATGATCCTCCTCTTCACCTCCGGACCAAAACCCGTTCCCCTCACCTCCGAGAAAGCCTCGTTCCAATTTCTCGCTTCCAAGGGGCATGGTTTGCCATACCTTATGCCGTCGTACCTAGCCAAGTTACTGCTGGCCTCAGCGCATGCCAACAAATAGTAGGAAGGTAAAGCCAGCTCCAAAGAGGGCAAACTGACCTCTTCGACGGTGGCCCCAGCCTCCACCAACTTCGAAATAAGACGGTCGATCACGGAGATCACGTCCTCGCTCGTTCCCTCCGCGAGCGTTTCCTTGATCAAACCAACCCTGATCCCCCTCAAGCCTGGAAAAGCCAATGGAGAGGAAAAAACGGTCGTCTGATCCATGGGGTCAGGGGAATCGGTGTTACGGATTACCGAAAACAGAAGCGAAAGGTCCTCGGCCCACGCGGAAAAGCCGCCGATCACCTCTATGCTGTTCGCGAAGGAGACCAAGCCGTACCTGCTTACCAGACCATAGGTCGGCTTTAAACCGTAGACGCCGGTGAAACTGGCAGGGCAACGGACAGAGCCACCGGTGTCGCTACCGAGCGCCAGGGGTACCATGCCCGATGCTACCGCCGCGCCGCTTCCCCCGCTGCTTCCACCTGGTACCCTTGAAAGGTCCCTGGGGTTTTTGCTGGGGCCAAACGCGCTGTACTCCGTGCTACTACCCATGGCGAACTCGTCCAGGTTTGTTTTGCCGATCACTATAGCTCCAGCGGCTTTCAAGCGGCTAACCGCGGTCGCGTCATAGGGTGATACATAACCCTCTAAAATCCTGCTGGCGCACGTTAAGGGCATGCCCTTGACGGCTATATTGTCTTTCACGGCCACCGGCACGCCGGCCAGCGGACCGGGATCCCGTCCGGACTTAATTTCCTCATCGATTTCTCTCGCCCGAGAAAGTGAGCCAGCTTCATCAACGTAAAGGAAAGCGTGAACCTTGGGGTCTACCCTCTTTATGACGCCCAAATACTCCTGAACGACTTCAACGGCGCTCTTCTCCCCGCTCTTTACCGACTTCACCACGTCTGCAACTTTCATTCGAGCATCACACTATTTTTGGTGCCTTTATGTAACGACCCTCCTTGTTCGGAAATAAGGTCGTAAAATCTGTCTCGCTACGCCTAGGCTCGTCACACCTGTAAACGTTGGTGAGGTCAACCAACCGATCCATGGGCGACGGGATCGGAAGATCCGATGATTCAGACTGTATTTTGGAGAAGTAGGAAAGTATCGAGTTAAACTGTTCAACTAACGCCTTCACCTCTTCGTCGCTCAGCTTAATCCTGGAAAGAGAGGCTATATGCCTGACCAGCTCCTCGTCTACCTTGACCTGCATAGATGATTAAGGCGAAGGCGGATAAGCGTTGTGCGGCTGCGGGTCGGTTTCCTATCCCTTCCTCCACTCAGAAGCGCGCTCACTACCGACATTCGCAAACACTTCTGATTTCCTTGCTTTTTGAGCTCCCCAACGAATTGCTGAAAGGCGGCCCGTTTCCGCTTATCTGTCCGGTTTCCTTTAATTCAAATTATGCCGAAAAAGTATCGTTACCAAACGATTCGCAAAGCGCACGAAGACATCGGGCGGCCCAAGGGGAGAAAGCCCAGTGACCTCGCAATGCGCTGCGCATCCCCCACATCAAGCGGGCAACGCTAAGCATCAAGCGCGCGAAAGTCCCTTCATCCTAGCGGTGTAGTTCGCCACGACCCGCGAGGAAAACGCATATATCGCTTGGCGCGCATTGGTTTCTGGTTCGCTTGTCCGTAGTGGCCGTGATATTTGACTTGGACGGTACCCTGGTCGACTCGAGAGAGGCGTTCATTTGGCAAAACTTGGACATACTGAGGCGGTACGGCTTAACCGACGCCACGATCGATGACGCGGTGGCTCTACTGGGCCAAACTCCAGATAAAATACTTGAAAAAATCACGGGAACTAAGAGGGATTTTTCGGAAGAAGTTAAAGCCATAGACGAGTCGTACGTTAATAGCTACATGAGATCTTACGTTAAACCCTTCCCAGGAGCAACGGAGTGCCTCAAAAAGCTCAAAAAAATGGGATTCAAAATAGGCCTCGCCACCAACACGTCTCCGCTCATACTTAGGGAGTGCGTCGAGTGGTTCGGGATGTCGGACCTCGTGGACGCCGCGGTTTCTGCCGCCGAAGTCGGAAACGAAAAGCCCGCTCCGGATGTCCTCATGGAAGTCAGCAAAAGGCTCGGCGTAGATCCCTCTCAGGCAATTTACGTGGGCGACACGAGCACGGACATAGTGGCCGCCAAAAGGGCAGGCATGGCATCGTTTGCTACACTTCANGGNGGGATAGGGGATCAGGCAAAGATACTTTCCGAAAAGCCGGACGTGATAATCCCAAGCGCCACGTGGGTCTGCAGGTTGCTGTCGTGGNAGGAAACCAAATGGGACACGGAGGGTGGAGAATCCCGACGCACCGTTTNACNAACCCCAACGTTTATTTCTACCATTCCAATGTTGCCGATTGAAATGGCGAAACCAGTTGCGGTGGCCACGTGGAATTTCGGCTTAGAGGGCGTAAAAGTTGCCTCCTCCGTCCTCAAGGTAAACGGCTCAGCGCTCGACGCCGTAGAACAGGGGATAAGGGCGGTCGAGTCGATGGGCTTGAGAAGCGTTGGAATATCTGGTCTCCCAAACACAGAAGGGGTCGTTGAGTTGGACGCATCCATCATGAATGGGGACAAAAAAGCTGGTGCCGTGGCAGCGGTCACAGGTGTAACACACCCGATTTCCTTGGCAAGGAAGGTCATGGAATTGACCCCACACGTGCTGATCGTTGGCGATGGCGCCCGGAAGTTCGCCAAAGCCCTGGGATGGGATACAGAGGCAAAACCACCCGAGTCCACGATGGAGGAATGGAAAAAAATGAGAGAGTCTGCGCTGAGCTCCATGCCCAGGCCGCCAGACCCTTGGTACTGGGCAAACCCGCAAAATCACGACACCGTGGGCCTAGTGGCGATGGACTCCGCGGGCCACGTCGCGGCTGGCGCTTCCACTAGCGGTTTGGCCTACAAAATGCCGGGTAGGGTAGGCGACACCCCCCTTCCGGGTTCCGGCACGTACGCCGACGACGAGCTAGGGGCCGCCGCAGCCACGGGTATAGGTGAAATAGCCATAAGGTTTGCCTTGGCGCATAGGGCCGTCGAATTGATGGCTGACATGCCTGCCGTCGACGCCGCTGAAGAAGCCCTCAGGGAGATAAGGCGCCAAGAACCCCAAAGTACNGAAATATCTCTCGTAGTGATAGATTCAAGGGGTAATTGGGGCGGTGCAACCCTTAGGGGGAAGTTTCAGTACGCCGCTTGGGATGGCGACGAGGCCCGCCTGCTAGAGGTCCTGAGTCCCCCTCGATCGCTGGTCGAATTTCATGCCTGAAAGCTCTTTTCTCCAAGATAGTATCTTGTTCACCGCGGTGATCACGTCATCGATGTCCTGGTCAGTCAAGGCAGGAGAAATGGGTAACGAAAACACTTGCTGCGTCAGCAACTCGACGTTGGGGCAAAGCCCGGGATTATAACTCACCTCTTTCCCGTAGTAAGGACATGTATAGGGGCAACCCCTTGGCCTTACGCGTTTTTCTTGGAAGAGCGGGTCTAAGTAAAGGGCCCGCGGGTAAATCGGCCTCAGGTTTATGCCTTCGGCCGCCAGGGCTTTGCTGAGCAGAGAGGGGGAGAGGCCCAACTCATCGCCCAAGAACCGAGGCGCATAAACGTGGTAGACGTGCTTCACGCCGTTGGGCGCTCTGGGCACGATGATCCCATCTATTTTTGAAAGCTCCCGGTTGTAGCGTGAGGCGTTGGTTATCCTGGCCTCATTGAACTTGTCTAGCTTCTTTAACTGAGAGAGACCTAAGGCAGCCTCCATCGCAGACATCCTGTAGTTGTATCCAAGCTCAACGTAGTAATACCAATAGGGCTCGCCGTGTTGTCTGATAAGTTTGGCCCTTTCCGCTATCCTTTCGTCATCCGTAACTATCATGCCTCCTTCTCCTGTAGTCATGTTTTTGCTCTCGTAAAAACTAAATATCCCCGCATCACCGATCTTCCCGACTTTTCTGCCCTTGTACTCCGCACCGTGCGCCTGAGCCGCATCCTCCAGCACCATTAGCCCCCTCTCCCTAGCAATTTCCATTATGGGCTCCATATCGGCTGGCTGTCCGAATAGGTGAACCGGTATCACGACCTTGGTCCTTTCCGTCACTCTTTTCTTAAACGACTCCGGATCGAGGTTATACGTCGAGAGTTGGACATCAGCAAATATGGGGATTGCGTTCGCGTGGAGAACCGACGTAGCAGTGGCGACGAAAGTATACGGGGGAACGACCACTTCATCTCCTGGACCTACGCCCATCGCTTGAAGGGCGGTGTGAAGGGCCGCTGTCCCCGAGTTAACGGCCACGGCGTACTTAGTCCCGACGTATTTGGCAAACGCCTCCTCGAACTCCTCCACGATCGGGTTCGATAAGGATGAAAGCTTGCCCGACCTCAATACGCTCACCACGGCCTCGACGTCGTCATCTCCTATGACGGGACCGTGGGGTATCGGAGTTTGCCTCACGGGCCTGCCTCCCAATATAGCCGGTTTATCTCCCACCATGTCGGTTGACGTTTCAGCACACGCATTTAAGTTTGGCCTACGGCGACTCCACAACGGTTATATGCGATCCCCTTTAAACGCCGGATGAAGTTGAGGGAAAAGCTGGTGGAAATCTTGGCCTGCCCAATGTGCGGCCACTACCCGCTCAAACTCGTCAAAATAAGAACCGATGGGGAAAAGGTGATAGAGGGCATACTCTACTGTGAAAATTGCAAACGCTGGTATCCCATAAAGGACGAAGTCGCCATCATGTTACCGGATGACATGAGAGACAAGTCGACCGATGAAGAATTCTACAAAGCTAACCAAGACGCCTTCGAAAAGAACTCCATAGGTAAGGACCCATACCCCAAGCCTACCGCCTGATCCTCTGGAGACCGTATTTCCAGCATCTCTCGGCCTCCTCGACTAACCATGCCCTCCTGGCCGGCGGCAACCACGGGTTGGATGATATGGCGAGCTCCCAGAGCCCCATGTAGAAAGGGTTGAAATCTGTCAGCACTCCGAAGTCGAGGCCGCTTGACTCAGAGTACCTTGAATAGAGCAGGTTTATGTAACGCTCGGAAAGCCACGGGTTTCCTGCGTATTGGGCGAAAAAGTGCCTCAACTCTGCAGCCACCTCGCCTAGGTCCTCAACGGGGTACCCGTAGTGAAACATCTGCAGATCTATAGCGGTTATCCCGTCGCCTTCCCAGATCAGGTTAGTGGGGTTGGGATCCCCATGAAGGGGGACCATCGGTAACGGTAGGGGAAAGTACTCCACCCATTGCTTGGCAAGCCCAGCCAACTCCGCAACGCGTTTGTTGGGAGACAGGGCCTCCTTAATCCTCTTCTTCCAATTCGGAACCCACCAATTGCTATCTCCCTTCCTCGCAAAGTGGACCTTGGCGAGCAGCTCGCCCACGGCACCCACCGGGCGCGATATATCCCTTCCCTGCTTGGCCGCATCGATTAGCAACCTACTGAGCTGCCAACCGCGCACCTCCTCTTCGGCCAAACCAAAGCCGAGGTCCGCCCTCTCGCCAAATGCCTTAACTATCCTATGCGGCGGCCTGTCTAGGCCGGAATCCCTAAGCATCGATATGCTAACGAATTCCTTGTGCATCCTTCTGAACTCCTCCGCCTCTTCGACACCGTCTTCGCCGTAGAACTTTATTATAACGGAATTTTTTTCCTCGTCCTCGTATTTGAACACTGGCCGGCCGCTCCCTAGGCGCACGACCCGAAGGTTCGAACCGCCGGTCAGCGAAGAGGCCCAAGCGAGCACATCCTTCGAGTAAGCGATCTCGTGGCCGGCCATAAGCGCGCCAACGAACAAGTCTCAGCCCTTTTACGCCTTGCGCCCGTACTTTAGAGCTGCATTTTCGAGCATCAGTTTTACCCGGGATTCATCCTCTTCCGACCCGCCGGTCTCCCTGTAGGTCTTAACCGCACGGGCCAGGGCCTTATCCCGATCGGCCTCTTGTTCACCCCAAGAAGACAAAGGCGGGAGATCTTTCTCAAGCGGTAACAAAACCGCAGAGCCGGCACCAACGCGAACGCCACCTTTCACGTCCGCTTCTATCCTAGAGTAATCACCGATGAATCCCCTGACAACGGCGCCCCTGACCACCGCGTGTGGGCCCACATAACTGTTGATAATTTCGGAATCCTCAACTATGGCAGGGCCGGTTATTATTGAGCCCTTGACGGTCGCCCTCCTGAGCGCCGTTTTTCCCAACACTACGGAATTCTCATCTACCTCAGAAGCCTCTAGATATACCGTTTCCGCGAGGCGGGGACCTTGAACCCCCCGCGAAACCAAATCCTTTAGACCGGCCTGCAAGAACTCCCACGGAAAATTCAGGAGAACCCTCGGCTGGTTCTTCCGCATCAGTTCGTCGTAAACCGTGTGCGTAGTCCTGATCGGCATAACCTTCTGACAAATGGCGCCTACCTTTTGCTCGTCTATTTCTCCGGATAAGAAGGGGGATATCGCCTTCACGTCCGCTTTACTGACGCGGGCAAAGACCAGCCTCTTGCCTTCCACCATGCCTTTCTCGCCATCCCATTCATCCCTCAGTATGCGGTTAACGGCATTACCAAACCACCCATCATCCCCCAAAGCCATGGAGTTTACCAGTAATACGTCATCATCTATCGTGCCAATGGGCTTGTCGTCAACGGTGAAGCTCACCCTTACCCCGCCGAGCTTCATTGAGATCGCTTGGACGACCTTCAACTCGCCGAAGTAAAGATCGTATGTGCTCTCGACGTCGGTCAAAGGACGCATGCTGGCCCCGCTGTCCTGAAACAGCACCACTTTCATCTGCGCGCACCTAACCAGGGCTTAATTCGCCTCCCTTTTTAGGTCATTCCCGGCGTGCAAAACATGGAACCCTCGGGGAGATCTAAGCTTCCTTCGAAGAGCTAACCCATCTGATGCTGACCTCATCCCCGCCTCTGAGAAGCGAGGCTTTCCGCGCCCTTTGAAACTCCCATTTACAGCGGATTTCCGCCAACTGTCAGGGACATCTTCACCGCGCAAACGTGAGCTATCTCCGCTGCATACAGCTACCCAAGGCAAAGGTGTAAATCGCACCCATCGATAAGCGCATGAACGCGAAACCTGCGGTTTTAGACGATGAGAAATCGATTTACGCGACGGACAAGGGCGGGGAACTCAAGAGCATACTTTCTTATCCCAAGGCGCTGAACGACCACCTGAAGTCCCTGCCCTCCTTGAAAGGCGAGGGCGGCGAAGAGGTCGTCATAACTGGAATGGGGGGCTCGGCCATAACTGGTGATTACATACAGGGCTGGCTTTCCCCCTCGCTTGACGTCCCCATATACGTCTGGAGAGATTACGACCTGCCGGGCTTCGTCGACAACAAGACCATTGTGGTGGCAGTTTCCTATTCGGGTAACACTGAGGAGACCCTATCGGCTGCTAAGCTGGCCCTGAAAAAGGGAGCACACGTAGTTGGTGTTTCCTCCGGTGGCCAACTAACCGAATTTTTGCGCTCGAACTCGTTACCGGCTTACCCCGTTCCCAAGGGGTTGCAGCCCCGCGCTGCCCTTCCATTCCTTTTAACATCCACGGCAAAGGCCCTGTTTGACCAATGGATAATAGGGAAGAAGGAATGGGCAGAAATCACCGATCTCCCTTCTCACGTCCAAAAGACGCTCAGCGAGATCGACCCCTCAGTACCTGCAGAGAAGAACGAATCCAAGCAGATAGCCCTCGAGATGCTTGGAAAGATGCCCGTAGTATACAGCTACGAGAAATATCAGTGCGTGGCCAGGAGATTCAAAACACAAGTCAACGAAAACGCCAAAGCCCCCGCCAAGTTCGAGTTCTTCCCCGAGCTAGATCACAACGAGATAGAGGGATGGGATGGAAAGGACGAGATACTGAAACAGTTCTACATAGTGCTGATACGCGACGAAGACTGGCAGTCTCCCTACAAGGAGCGCATATCGATCACCATGGACGAGATCAAGGGAAACGCTGGAGGTTATCGCGAACTCCTGGGCAGGGGGGAGGGAAGGCTGCAGCGCATGATGGACGCAACCCTCAGGGGAGACCTCTCGACAATCTACCTGGCTGTCCTGAGGGGGATCGATCCCACGCCGGTAACCATGATCGAATCCTTAAAAAAGAAGCTGGCAAGCATACGGAGATAAGCGAAAATGAAAACCCGTACTCCTGCGGTTTATTTGAACTTCAAGGCATACGCTTCAGCGACCGGTAAAAAGGCCGTCGAATTGGCCAAGGTAGCTGAAGAGGTCTCCAAAGAAACCGGTTATGAAGTAGTTGTACTCCCGCAACACGCCGACCTTCGCATGGTAAAGGAGTCGGTATCAATACCAGTGTTTGCCCAATCAGCGGATCCCTTTTTCGAGGGAAGTCACACCGGCCACATAACGTTCAACACCCTTCTCGACGTCGGTGTCGACGGCGTCATGGTCAACCACTCGGAGCACAGGGTGCCGCTCGACTACGCCCAGAAAGTCGTCGAAATGGCCAAAAAATATGGACTTGAGCAATTGGTTTGTGCCGCGACCCCAGATGAGGTGGCCGCAGTGGCCGCTTTTGAACCAGACTACGTAGCAGTAGAGCCACCAGAACTAATAGGGGGGCCGATCTCCGTGGCCACGGCGAAACCCGAGGTAATAACGGCCAGCGTCGATGCCCTCAAGAGGGTGACGAAAAAGAGCAAGCTTCTCTGCGGGGCGGGGATAGCCAACAGGAGGGACGTGCAAGTATCCGTCAAGCTGGGCACCGTGGGCGTCCTTTTGGCATCGGCCTACACTAAGGCTTCTAACCCAAAGGCTGTGCTGAACGACCTGGTTGCTGGCCTGGCTGGCGCGCCCTGATCCCCCTGGAGTACGCGTATATGTACTCTTGCGCGTATCCAGCATAAGGCTTAAAGTAGGACGAACCGAATTCCCTGACTTTTTCTTCCCTTGCGTTTTCGTCTTTAAGGTACACCTTACCCACTACTTTTCTTATCCAGACGTCCACGGGGAAAGCCTCCATGTAACCTCCAGAAAACAGCATCACGCAGTCCGCTACTTTTGGCCCTATGCCCTTTACCCTCATCAGGTACTCCCTTCCCCTAACATATCCTAGTCTTATGGGCTCATATGGATCGTAATCACCCTTTGCGGTTGCCTGGGCCAACTCCAAAACGTTCTTGGCCCTGAAGCCTAGACCAAAAGATACCAGTTGCTCAACGCTCGAACTCGCCAGTTGCGCCGGCGTCGGAAAAGCCCTCAGTTCAAAGCCCAGGTCGGCGAAATCCCTGGTGATCGTAGGTGAACCTAACGCCTGCCTCAAATTGAGCAAGGAAGCCTTTATTTCTCTTACGGTATTGTGCACGCTAACCATGAAAGAAACCGTTGTTTCCCACGGCTCCGTCTTGACTAACCTCATCCCGCGCAACGAGTCGATCGCCGAGTGGATAAAGGGGTCCTTGTCGATACTGGAATAAATCTCCCTTAAATCGTCGCCTAGCCTAAAAAGCTCGTAAGCTTCATCCCAGTCCGGGACCACCCCAGGACACGCCAGCACTTCCTTCCCCGATACTATGGAGTGATAACAACCAGATTTCCCCTTGAACCAACAAAAAGTTTGGCCGCTTTCCAGAGTAGAAGTGATGTCAAGCTCTATATCCGGGGTGTCCACAAGCATCCCCCAGCTTTCACCTACTGCTCTCGGAACGACCTCTCCAATATTCCGATTATGTCCCGCTCGGAAACCTCTCTTGGGGTGCGCGAAACTGAACCACCCATGTAAGACAGAGCGTCTTCAGCTACTTTTGGTATGAGTTCCTTCTTGAGGCCGAGCTGGGAAAGCCGGAAATCCATGCCAACTTCCCGCAGAAGCTTGCTGAGCCCCTCGGCCGCTCTTTCCGGCTTTGGGTCCTCTCCGAGCAAATTAGCCACAACGCTTGCCCTATCTGGCATTGCATCCGCCACGAACTTCAAATACTCGACGGCCACCGCAGAAAGGCAAGCTCCGTGAGTGGCATCGGTGTAGGCCCCTATCGGGTGTGCCAGGGCATGTATGAGGTTAACGCCCGGCATGAACTCGACCATACCGGCCATCACGCTAGCCGCTGAAAGATTCGTCCTGGCCTCGATATCCCCTGGGTGCTCGCATGCCACACTGAGGTTTTGTTTCACCAATTCCATCGCGTGTATGGCCAAGCCATCTGAAAGGGGGTTAGCGTCCCTATTTAGATAGCCCTCTAGCGCGTGATAAAACGTATCCATACCCGTCGCTGCCGTTTGAAACTTCGGCAAGGTGAGGGTTAACTCAGGATCTACTACGGACGCCAAGGGAAAGGTCACGCCATAACCGTAACCTCTCTTCTGGGACGTCTTCAGGTCCGTAAGCACGAACCAGGGGTCAGCTTCCGTTCCCGTGCCCGCCGTGCTAGGGATGGCGATAAGGGGGATTGACGTTTGGGGTATCCACCCTTTGTTCAAATCTATTATGGGGCGCCTCCCTGGAATGGCCACGCTCACCGCTTTTGCCTCATCTATGGCGCTGCCTCCTCCCAGTCCAATCAAAAGGTCTACGCCGGCCCGACGCCCGAGGTCTGCGGCCTCATCCGCGCTATCGGTTGTCGGATTCGGCTTCACGTCATCGTAAACCAAGCTTTCGACGCCAACCGAGGTTAGATAGCTTCTGACCTTATCTAGAGAACCGTTTTGTTTGCTGCTTTTTTTGCCGGTTACTATCAGCGCCTTGTGGTACCCCCTAGCCACCTCTGGTAATCTCGACAAAGTACCGGGCCCGAAGATTAACCTAGTTTTGAAGCTAAACTCGAACTCCATTTTAAGGCGACCAAATCATTCAAACCGACGTATTTACGCCTGACTGATCAAAGGGACTTTTCAATCAAGATAGGGTCATCCATCCATCCATCCATCCATCCCTTCCCCTGCGGGAGGATGGGTTCATAAGCGTGAACTACCCCGCCCTTACGGATAGGGCTTCCCGGTTCATGGATACGCTTACGCCTGGAATACCGCGGGTATTCCATCCCGCATCGCAGAGGCCTTCTCATCCCCCGGCGTCTCCCCTACGTTCCATAGGGAAAGTCCCTCCTTCTTCTCTAGGTCTGGAGGCACAGATATCTCTTTTAGTGACGTAAAACGTTTCTGTAAGGGGGCCATCCATCCCCCACCTTACGGAGGGGGACTTTCGCCCCCTTAACCCCCATAAAGTTAAACCCCAATGAGGTTAAAGCGCGGGCTTAGCTGTACTTCAAGGCCGTGAACAAAAAAATCGTTCGGGCTGCTGGCAAGTCAACACCCAGCACCTCAGCGATGGTTGGGGCAAATATCGACTCGATCCTCTTGAGAGATGCCTCATCTTTCCCTTCAAACCTCAAGGCCAGCACCGGCTCGGTATTGGATGGCCTAACTATTCCCCATCCGAAATCCGCGTCGACCCTCACGCCGTCGATCGTGCTAAGCTTATAACCCTGCGATGAGAGGCGATCTACCAGCTTGGATATGACCAACGCCTTCTTGTCCTCGGGACAGGGCAACCTGAACTCCGGGGAGGAGTAGACCACCGGTAGGGCGTTTACGAGTTCGGCCAAGTCCTGTCCCCTCGCTTTTGCCTTGGCCACCAAGTCCAAGACCTTGAGGGCTGCAAAGGAGGCATCATCGAACCCATAATAGCCATCTAGGTAATATATGTGGCCGCTGACCTCCCCTGCCATCAGCGCACCCTTTTCTATGACCGCAGAGTTGATGTAGGAGTGACCCGTCCTACTGACGAGTACCCTTCCACCCTTAGCCTTCACAACCTCATCCACAATCGACGAAGCGAGCACGTCATGAACTATCAAGCCACCAGGGTTACCCTCGAGCTCTTGAGAAGCCAACAGGGCCAACAGCTGATCGGAGCTCACGTGACGCCCCAAGTTATCCACGACCCCTATCCTATCTCCGTCACCGTCGAAGGCTATGCCAACATCGGCTCCCTTTTCAATAACGGTCTTCTTTAGGCTCAACAGGTTTTCTTCCCTCAGCGGGTCAGGCACGTGATTGGGAAAAGTACCGTTAGGCTCCTGAAACAGGGGATAAACAGTGTAGCCCTCTCCTCTAAGCGCATCAGCGAAGTAACCGCACGTCCCGTTACCGCTGTCTACTGCCACGCTGAGCGCGGTCGAATCACTCAGCTTAGACGCCTGCTTTATGAAGGCCCAATAGAAATCCATAACCCCGCCCAACTCCTTGGGTTTGCCTATATCAGCGCCGTAAGTGTGAGGCGCAGAACAAAGCTTTTCAACGTCCCCTATGCCGGTCTCGTAACTCAAAGCTATGCCTCCTGGGCGGACCAACTTAATCCCATTGTACTTTGAGGGCAAGTGAGAAGCGGTTATCATAGCGCCTCCATCGAGCCCCATGTGAGCCACGGAGAAGTAGAGCGTCGGCGTGGGGACCATGCCGAGGTCGATCACGTCAAACCCTGAAGAAAGCAAGCCCGAGATCAGCGCACTTTTTAGGGGCGCGGTGGAAAGCCTAACGTCACCGCCGACGGATACCAATTTCTTCTTGGCGTAACCCCTTTCCTTGAGCCACTCTCCGAATGAGTAGCCAACTCTTAAGGCATCCTCCACGGTTAACTCGGTGCCGTACTCACCGCGTATATCATACGCCTTGAATATTCCCAAGGTTATCTCCTTTTAACGCCGCGGTCAACTTAAAAGAGTTGGCAGAAAAGGCGTTGCATGAGGGCGCGCTTGCGCACTAGTTCTGCTTCACCCGATTACCGAGACGAATCCCGCTTAACCTTGCTCCTCCCTCAACTCTTACATAGCCGGTATAAGCTTAAATCCACTCCCCGAGAAATTTTTGCCGCGAAAGCCCGGTGGTGTAGAGGCCAAGCATGGCGGGCCCTGGCCCCGCTGACAGCGGTTCGAATCCGCTCCGGGCTATACCTTTGTATTCCAGGTGTCGCCGCCTTTCGTAAAACTCATCTGCGTTTAGAAGACACCCTCTCTACCTTTTCCACCTTCTCCCGTAACTCGGTTGGCCGCGCCGGCGACCGCGCGAAAACCTCTCCGGCCTACGGTACACTTTTGGTCTTTGGTCGGGAATCGCGTTCGGGGCGGGCGCCTCGGCGTCATCCCTCCTCTCAACGGATGCAAACTCCCCGACGTTGAGCTGGACCTCACCATGCCAAGAGACCGCCGAAGCGTTCCTCAACATCACCACCTCTCCCCTCTTCAGCGTACCCGCCTTGTCACCCCAAATAGACACCTTTATCCTTCCGCTGCTGTCCCCTATTATAGCCTCGCTTACGTATCTGACGCCGCCCGCGGTGTCCACAGCTTTCTTCTCCCACGCCTCCAGCACTCTCCCCATCACATTCACGTGGTTAAAGCCGTCTTTCACGGACATTACGTCGATGACTTCCGCTTCGTCCATAAACTGTCGATGTTATCACGTAATCGCTTTTTAACTTTAACTTTTTTGAGATATCCGATTTTGAGACAACGCCTCTGCTGCTGCCCTCGGCGCGGCGCACTTTTTAATTTCGCTTTAGGTTTCGCCTAGGAGATTCCCTTCCTTGTGTTCTTATAACGAAGTGACCCGCTCTTCCTCACCGCTAGTCCCCTGGCATCCGAGAGCCACCAGCTTCGCGCCCAGGACCCCCGCTTGGTGGCTTAAAGGGCCGCGTGTTCAGCTGTCCACTTCTCGTAAAGCGCCACCATGGTCTTGCTGACGCTAGGTTTTCTTTTGGATATCACGTCTTTGAAATCACTCATAGCCAATGGCCTCGGCTCACCCTTCGGTGAACCCGCAACCAGCCCGGCCGCTCCATTCTCTTCAAAGAACTCCTTCACCACTTTCATTTGAGCCGATTGGCATATGTCCTTTATATCGCTGCCCGAATAACCGTCCGTTATGGCCGCTAACTCATCCAAATCAACATCGTCTGCTAACCTCAACTTCTTGGTGTAAAAACGGAACAGCTCAACGCGTGACCGCTGATCGGGCAGGGGTACGTATATCCTCTTTTCGAACCTGCGTATGAAGGGTTCATCAAAAACCCATGGCTTATTGGTAGCAGCCACCACGTAAATCGAAGAATTCTTGCCTTTGTCGTTGACGCCGTCCATTTGTGCCAAGAACTCGTCTCTCACTCTGGCCTCTCCACCCACTTCTTCGTTCCGTATGCCGACCAATGCATCGGCCTCGTCTATAAAGAGTATGACCGCCTCTCCTGCCCCGGCAGCTGCCCTCGCCTTATCGAAAAGCCTGGCGACGTTCTTTTCTGACTCCCCAAGCCATTTCGACATTATGGCGCTGGCATCCACTTGATAGAATTGGGCCTGTATCTCGCTAGCCACGGCCGCGGCCAGAAGAGTCTTGCCGCAACCCGGCGGGCCATAAAGAAGTATGCCCTTTGGCCAACCGAGCGGGAAAAGGTCGGGCCTCCTCTGGGGGTATACTATGGATTCAATTATGGCCTCCTTAGCCGTATCAACGCCTATGACGCTATCCCAAGATACCTTTGGGTTCTCCTCAAGGACGACCACGGTATCACCATTGGCGTTGTTTGAAGCTGTCGGATAATCCCCACCTTCCCTTAACTGCTTTATGCGCTCCCTGTATTGGTTCGCCTTTTCAACGTAAAGCCTGCTTTGCGGCGAATTGGGGTACAAGGCGACCAACCTAAGTAGGACGTCCACGGCGCGTTGGTATTTTAGTATCGCTACCTCCCTCGACCCGCTCTGATCCGCCTTTTGCGCTTCGGTCGCGTACTGTAATGCCATCTGCTCAAGTTCGGCGGCAGCCATTTCTAACCGCCCTCGGTCAAGCCAGCTTGACCTTTCCTTCCCTACTCAGCCTATCCAAGGTTTCCTTTATGTAGGCCGGAGGGACTCCCAGATCCTTAGAAGCGAGGGAAATCCTGAGCTCTCCCCCGTGCGACCTTATGTAGTCCAGCAGCTTCTTGTCGAAGGCTGGTTGCTGTGCCGTGGGCTCCGCCACCTTTTGGAAGTTCATCTTACCTGCGTCGCTCTCCGCGGAGGAGGCCACCAACGGTGCCTTCGGTGATTGATTGAGTACTGGTTGCTTTACCCCTGACTGATTGCCCACTTCGGTATGGCTCGAAACGCGAGCCGCGGTGGGGGCCGCATTCTGTGCCGAAACCCCACCCTCGCGGGCCGTAGAGGACTCTGACTTAACGCTTTCGACGCC
>JGI20133J14441_1000541_pt1 | contig 35286 bp, 30 predicted proteins | sample RS3BMetagenome_FD_14441 | JGI IMG/M metagenome (IMG submission 14441)
AAACCGGACAAATCGAGCCGATGACGACCTTCTACCCCCGTGAAGCATCACCGAGCAGCCCGCGATCGGAGATCAAGGTGCGCGAGCGCTTGTCCACTGCTGATGATCTCGTTGTTTTCCATTCGGTTGCCTGGCAATCACGTCGTGGGGGCAAGCAGGGCGACGGCGAAGCCGATTTCGTCGTGCTGGCTCCCGACCTCGGCATCCTCGTTTTGGAGGTGAAGGGCGGCGGGATCGAAGCCATTGACGGCACTTGGCTTTCGACTGGGGGCGATGGAATTCGTCGTCCCATCAAAAACCCGTTCGATCAGGCGAAAGACTCCAAATATGCATTGCTCAACTTCTTCAAGGCGGTCGATCCCACACTAACACGGTATCCGATCGTGCATGCCGTCGTGTTCCCGGACATAGAAGTCACTCAGCTTCTCGGGCTCAATGCACCCAGAGAGATTGTCGTCGACTGTGTCGATCTGGCTCGGCCAATGGAGGCGATAGAACGGATAGTCCGCCATTGGGGACAGAATCGAGCCTTGTCCAAGAGTGACGTCCAGCGGATCGTTGACCATTTGGCACCTACCATTCGAGTAAGACGCCTCCTGCGAGACGACGTTGGAGACGCCGGGCAAGCGTTGCTCGATTTGACGAGCGAACAGATGATGGTGCTGCAAGCGATCAGACGCGTCAAGCGCGCCATGATCCTCGGGGGCGCCGGGACGGGGAAGACGGTGCTGGCCGTAGAGAAGTCGCGTCAGCTCGCTTCATCTGGTTTTCGCATACTGCTGCTCTGCTACAACGCACCACTGCGACTGCATCTCGCGTCGATACTGCATGGCTCGTCGGTCGACGTCGAAACCTTTCACAGCCTCGTACTTCGTGAGGCACGACGCGCCAAATCGAAGACCCCGTTCGACCCGACGAGCGAGTGGTACGAAATCGAAGCCCCTCGCATTCTGGGCGAGGCTGCCGGTCGCAACGGCACGCAGTACGATGCAGTACTGGTCGATGAGGCTCAGGATTTCGCCATGGAATGGCTTTCAGTGACACAATCTCTCGTTGCCGACGATGGTCTTCTACACCTATTCGCCGACTCTCACCAAGATTTGTATCGACGAGGATGGTCGATACCCGAAGGACTGGTCGAACTCGAGTTGACCGTGAATTGCCGGAACACGGGTCCGATAGCTCGAAGGGTAGCCCGCATTTTCGACGATCGCCTCGACGGCAAGTTTGTCGATGGACCGGAGCCGAGGTTCGTGGAGGTGGACCGTCGAGAGCAGCTCGCACCCTACGTCGTCGGCCTGGTCGAGAGCATAGTCCTCGAAGACAAGATTGAGCCGACCCAGCTGATCGTCCTGACGGATTCCACATCGGTGGTCTCCGAACTGAGATCGACCGGCGTGGCTGGGCATCTATTCACCACACTGGACGGTCATGGTATCCCCGTCGAAACCGTTTACCGTTTCAAGGGGCTTGAACGTGACGTGGTCGTCCTTGCTTTATCGGATGCTGCGACGATCGAAGACCTTCGCGCCGTTGCTTATGTCGGGTTGAGTCGGGCGAAGGTGGGTCTCTATGTCGTTGCCAGCCGAAAGATCAAAGACGCCATTGTCTGGGGCCCATGAAGCGAGACTCATGGGCTTCGCAGATACCCATGTTGTCCGAAGAGCGTCAGACGGCTCAAATACCGATTGAAATAGCGGCAGGATGGCTCTCCGACATGAAGGCAAGCCATGCAAGCCGCGCCTGCGTCGGAACAACCCGGATCCAGTGCGCAACTATGCTCGTCATACACGACGGCGTCGAGCAAACGGTGGAGTTCCGTCTCGAATACGGCCTGGAGCCCGCCCAACACGAAGTCGCCCCTCGCGGCAGCGTAGATGAAGAACCCCAGATGCAGGGGAACCAGTAGCTCTGAAAGGGCATTTCTGTCGATGCCCGCGTGAACGGCGGATATCCTCAGGAAACGATGCGCATAGGAATGGACCAACTCGAGTAGTGCAGCGCCGACGGACCCGTCCTTCTCGCCCGTCGACGAAGGCAGGCGTGCCGCCTCCAATATGGCCGATCGAGCCGTTCGTTCGTCGTGCCACTCGGCGAGTGGATGACCTGCATCGACCAACCATTTCGCGACCCTCATCGGATCCAACCTGACGAAAAGGGCCTCCGTCTCGGCGATGTCCGCGTACACCTTGTAACCTTGTCCATGGCGCCCCTTGTATGGGACGAGCCGCCCCTTGCCAGGCTCGTGGTCACCTCGCGTATAGCCGAAGTGCCCCGTGAGCACGGGGAAACGCTCGATCAGGTCGACTGCGCACAATCCCGCCAAACGCAGCGCATGCGCATATCGCACGCGGTAGAGTAGACCGAGCTCGCTGGAAGGATCGGTCGCTGCCACCAAATCGTCGATTCTGAACCTGGACTCCATTGTCGCTAGAGCGATGGTCACTGCTTGGGCCTCTGCATCCTCTCGTTGACCCGATGGCAGCACGATGTCTTCACTCTGCAGTGCTCCAGATGCCGTCCCGGCGATGTCGAGCATCTTGTCGATGATCTCCGGGGGCAGTCCCTGCGCCTCCAGTTGCCGTCTCAGGGTTTCACGACTGGCTGGGACTTCTTCGACCGTCTTGGTCTTCATGCCATCCACGACCCAGCTCAACGCCTTGGGTGGTCCACCCGCTTCGGCGATCGCCCGCATGCGCTCCCGCGAAGGCGGATTGACGATCACGACGTTGCGGGGCGTGTAGACAGAAGACGCACGATGTGGCTGAAAGGCGAGATTGCCCTGACCACAATCGCACGGGACGTGTCCGAACCCTTTCCGGAGTTCTCGATCGCATACCGGACACTCGAATCGGATTTCGGTCGCGGAGGAAGTCCCAGGAAACACGATGCGCACCTGCCTGTGCTCGGGACACTTGGGGATCCACGGTGCTTGGAGTGTTCCACACTTGTCGTGATAGCCCACGAAGAACAGCTGCCCCTTCTGACCTTTTGCCCCGCAAGGACACGTCGCATCCGGCGTATCGTGTACCCTCTTGCAGGATTTGCATATCCACGACTTCGGAAACGGCTCCACTTCGACGCCGTTGTTCTCGTCGAGCGTCAACACTGTGATGGGTGCGCCCGCGTGCAAATGGGCGACGAAACCGGCGTCCATTCCCACTGCACTCCACGGCGTCGCCTGCCGGATGATTTCCCGCAGAAGCGATGCCGAATCGATCTCGGCGCGAACCTTGGGATGCCGCCAGTCCTTGACTTTCCACACTCCGCCGCGCAAGTCGACGGTCTGTTCCGGAAGGAATCCGAAGAAGATCTGGGAAGCGCTTCTCGATTCTTTCACTTTTCTCCTCCTTCAGACCCTGGTCCCGATGACCGGGACCTGCTTCTCGACGTCCCGCAGCGACAGCATGGGTGGACCAGACGGCGACAGATCGGAAAGGAAACGCGCGTCATTGGGTGGCACGAGGATGTTGTGGCGCAACTCGTCGAACCATACTCGCAGGTCCTTTCTCAACGGCTCGTCGAGCTCGCTCTGCAAACCAAGCGCTTCGATCAGTGCATTGAGTTCCACGTCGACGTCGAATTTCCCAGACGACACATAGTCCTTGAAAGTGCGCAAAGTCGTCAGAGCAGTTCCAGAAGACCCCTCATGGATTACCAGCAAGCGAGCCAGCTCCAGGCCGGCAACGGTTCGGTCCAAGACTCGGCGGCTGCGCCTCGTAACCGGTATGGGCTCGACGAATCGGTCCCCTTGCTCGACGAATTGTCTGAAGGAGCGAAAGATCCCTGCGTCACGTTCCCGGCCGATTTTGTGGACGACGAACACGAGGCCCGGGAAGCGGCGTCCCACCCGGGCTGTGGCCTGGATGAATTCGGCCGCCGACAGCGGGATACCGAGCATCACCATCACGTTCAACCTATCGACATCCACGCCGTGGGACATCATCGAGGATGCCGATACGATGTGCAGCCGCTCTTCGAACGAGTCCTCGGGGCTCTGTAATCTCTCGAGTATCTCGCGCACTTCCGAGAAGTCGGTCTTGCCCGTGAGTGATGCAGTATTGATCGCACCAGCACCAGGAACGAGCCCCTGCGTTTCCATCGAGCGCATCACTGCCTCGAGGTCACGCAACGTATTCCCATAGACGACGTTCGTTCCATACAGAGAGAGCAACTCCGCCGAGAACTGCGGATCGATCCCGATATCGGCACACGTGGATACGGGATCTCGCGCCAGATCCCGCACAGCGATCTGCAACTCGGTCAGCAATCGATCGACCGTGTACTCAATGGTCACCCCCCGCGGCGCTATCGCCACGAACCGGCGCATCAAGCTTTCCGAATCCGCGGTCCAGAAGCCTCCGCCGACACGCGGTGGAGGAACGGGGAAAACACGCGCCGCTCGCCGATACAGAACGTCTACCTGCTTTTCGTAACCCGTAAGTGTCGCGGAGGACGCAAGTACCTTTGGCTTCCTGCCGCAAAGTTCGTCCTGCAGCGCGTCGTACAAAGCCTCGTAGTGTGAGTCGACAGCTCCGAGACTGTCCCGCAGGAGGTGCAGTTCGTCTTGGAGTCGGAAGGACGGTCCATACTTATCCTCCTCCATGGGCAGCGCCTGGCGAGTCCCACGACAACCGGGAACGAGACATCCCGAAGGACGTGAACTCCTCGGGGCATAGATGTATCCATGCCCTTCTTTGGAGCACACCCCCAGAGGCGCGCCGACCATGCCGCGCATGGACGCCTGAAGGGAGATCAATGCCGCCTTGTCGAGGGTGCCGACGACCACCGTAGGAAGAAATCTGTAGATCTCCTCGTCGACCACGTATATCGGCAGAGCCTTACCACTCTCTACACAGGCCGTGTTCCCGCATCGGTGTTCGAGTCTCCACGAGCGCCTGTCGAAGGCCATCGTTATCGAACGCTCGTGACAGAAAGGGCAATACTCCAGTACCTGATATCGCCCTGGCATCCGGTCGTCGTCGGGATCCGGCTCACCTGGTTTGGGATTTTCGGGGATGCGATTGGGGGTAGCACCCTGCCCAACGAAGAACCCAAGTGAGAAACCATCTCCTGCCAAACCCATCTCGCGGCGTACGATCTCTGCCGAGGCGATTGCGTCGGCGAAACGCTGGGTCTGCTGTAGGGACAGCATCCTCAAAGGGAAACGACTCCACGCAGTGATCCCCGAAACTTTCCCGGTCATTCTGTCGTACAACGCAGCCGTCACCAAAAGGCCGAGGTACGTCTCCGTCTTGCCTCCGCCCGTCGCAAACCAGACGACGTCGACGACATCCGGCTCATGCTCCTTGTCCACGACCGACGAAAGGTTCGCGAGCAAGAACCCCAACTGGAACGGACGCCAGGAGTCATACTTGCCCCGGGCACTGAATGACATCGCGCGATTCATTCCGGTGAACGCGCGAAACAAAGCTTCGTCGGACTTCAAGAGCTCGATGCCTTTGGCGAGTCGCTCACACTCTCGCTCGAATTCCTCGGCGGCCCTGGTCGCTTGTTGCTTCATCTCGGTCGACCATCTCTCTGCGTCCGCCCGATGTTCCAGTACATCGGCCGCCCAGTTGGCGCCTCCCCAACTCCTCAGCGCCGAAAGTAGAGCTTCCGCCGGCCCGATCGGATCGGCCGCCAAATCCATGAATCGCATGGTTGGCATCGGATCGTCCACGCTCCAGTACCGAGGTCTATGGCGGTCGACCGTGACCGCATCTTCCGTGACGATGGCTCCAGACTCGGTACGTACGCCGCAGTTGATGCCGTACGCCTCAATACACCTGTCGTATCTGAACGAATCCTCCAGCGCCTCGAGCATGAAAGGAACCGTCTCCAGGCCCGCGACTCGCAACTCGCACTGATAGAGCCGTGTGTCTTTGAAATCTCGATGCTCCTTGGGAGAGCTGTTGACCAAGGACACGCTCAGCTCATGATCACCAGTCTGTCCGGTGTCGACTTCGACATCGATCCGCGCGGCGAGTCCGTCGCGCCCAGTCACGCTGGCCAGGGCGCTCGCGATCTCCTCTTCTCCATATCGATGTATCCCTATCCGTACCGGCACTTCGATCGCGAATCCAGCGCAGACGGGCCCGGTCTTCTTCCATATCTTCGCCGACTTGTCCCACAGCCAAACCCGAAAACTCGTGACGACACGGAAGCGCCACGGTCCCGCCCCTCCGGGTTTAACCTTGATCCCGAATGCGCAGGGCTCCAGCCGTTCCCCCCGATCACCCCAGTCGCTCTCTGCCACGGCCTCGGCGGATTGCAACCTCCCCAACCAATACTTCCCAGACGGCTCGACCTTCAACACGTCGTCGCAGTCGCCCCTGCCGGCCACGGTCATGCGCCTTGCCAACCAATCGACGAATTTCTCTCGAGCCGTTTCTGCGTTCATTCTCGTTCTCCTCTATGAAGCTCTACCCTCGTCACACTCCCTGCACTCCTCACGAGTCCAGAAAGTCGCGAAGCACATCTCCTCGACTTGGATGCCTGAGTCGACCGAGGGCTTTGGCTTCGATCTTCCGAATCCGTTCGCGGGTCACACCGAACATCTGCCCAATTTCTTCCAGCGTCGCCTCGTGACCGGAATCACTCAAACCGAATCGGAGGCGTAACACTTTGCTCTCTCGCTCTTTCAGGCCACTCAGGGCGCCGTCGATGCACCTCGCCAGATCAGCATGATCCAGATGCTCCTCCGGCGACGGGAGCCCGGAAACCAGCGTGTCCATCAGCGTGAGATCGTCATGCCCGTTGATCCTCTCGTCCAACGACGCAGTAACGAAGGCACCGATCTGTTGTATGAAATGGACTTTGTCGATCGTCCATGCGAGTTCGTCAGCGAGCTCGGCCACGCTCGTCCGTCGTTCTGGATGTGCTTGTCCCAGGAGTTTGTGTGCGCGTTTCAGCCTGAGCACGTCGTCATACACGTGTAATGGAAGACGTATCGTCGCTCCGCGATCGGCGAGAGACCTCGTGATCGACTGCCTGATCCACCATTTCGCATAGGTGGAAAACTTGTACCCGAGCGTATGATCGTACTTGTCCGCCGCGCGCATCAGCCCGATCACCCCCTCTTGGAAGAGATCATCCAGGCTGAGATCGGAAAGTCCGACATACGGCTTCGCGATGTGGAGCACGAGCCGGAGATTCGCCATGATCATCGTCTCCCTCGCACTCCTACCGCGTTCGATTATCCTGTCGTGCTCCTCCGATCGGGGAACGCCTTCTTCGAGCTCACGTAGGGCGCGGCGACCGAGCTCCATCCGCCGTCCCAGTTCGACTTCTTCCTCGGCGGTCAGAGGCCTGGAGCTCAGACTGCGCAGTCTGACGTCTAGGCGTTCAAACGAACCATCGACGCCGGCGTCGACAGAGTCGACCTCATCGACGTTCGGGCCTTCGATCTCATCCGGGTTCTCGGATTCGTCCTCGACACTGATGCCGATCGCATTGAGCTGTCGATAAACCTCTGCGCCTTCCTCGACGGTCAGCTGTCGTTTCTCGAGCAACCTGTCCACATGGGCCTTGGACAGAAAACCATCGAGTCGATCATGGTCTGCGACCAAGTCTCTGACGACCCTGTCTACCTTGGTTTCTTCCACGCCCCCTCCCACGCGTGCCTGCCTATCGGTTCCACACGACCCTACAGGCGAGATATTCACCGATCACCATGCGGACATCGATCCCGGTCTGCCAGTCGACCGAATATCTATAACGACCTGGCTGTACGATCAGCCACGCTCCGACCTGGGCCGGAGGGACGGATTTTCCCAAGGCACGCAAGAAAGCGCGGCTTCCCAGCTCTGGCCATGAACACTGGGCTTCTCCCCCTATGCATTCGAACTCCTGCCTCTCCGCCTCCAGCATCGCAGGAATTGCACGAACCAAGTAAGCGTCGGGCTCGTCGTGCCAGGACTCGCTCAATTCATAGGCGGCATGCCCCTTCGCCAATTTCGAGACGACGTTGCGTACCCGCGCTTCATCGGGCCGCCACCAGGGGCGGCCGAAGAGATCATCCCAGCGACACGCATCCAATTGAGCAGTGAGCCGAGGATTCCTCAATAGCGCCCGTTTGACCTTTTCTCTCGCAAGCCCATCGGTCTCGGTCGTGCCGGCCATGACGCACTCCAGCAGGCACGCCAGATATTCCTCGTCCAACGAAAAGCCGCCGTTGCATTCCCGGCAGGCCTCGAACAAAAACCGCCGGATATCGGTCTGCGGTGCCCGCTTCGACAGGGACAACATCTCGATACCCACGACGCGATCTTGCTCGTCGTACTCCACGATGATGCCGGGCGAGACCTCCTCCGTACGACTTGCCGGCGCCTCACCCAAAGTCAGGTACAGAGCGTCGGCCTGCTCATTGATCTTCAGTTTCATCGCTGGGTTCTCCTGCGGTCGAAATAGGCTGTGATGACCCGCGGCGGGGCCGTGGAAGTGTTGACGATAACCCGCAAAACCCGGTTCCCGAACTCCGGAATAGCTGCCAGGCGATGTTCGAGAGCGGCATCCAGCGGGTCTGGTTCCGTCCATTCCGGACGAGCCAACACTCGCTCCACCCAAGCGACGGCGATTTGTCGCTTCTCCATGGCATCCCGAGCATGCTGTGTCAGCCGGTAGTCCATGTCACCGCTGCCTATCTGCGTGTTCCACGCGGACAGGCTAGTCTAGTGTCATGACCTTCAGACTCTCAATCCTTCGGTCGTCCACGATCTTGACCGCAATGCGCTTGTGTTCTCCCGCCTCGAAGGGAAGCGACACTGTGCCTCGGCAGGCCTCGATCCGCACCTTCCTCGCTGGGCAGGGTCCTGCTCGAAAAATCATAAATTTTACGTAATATTTTTTATATATTGGTTTCAATTATTTTCAAATGTGCAAATATAAAACTAATTTTTAGGTCTTTAACTTATATACTTTTGAGAGACAATGAAAAAATAAATATACAGAGCCAAGTGAGGGCCGCCTGGCGCACCTGGTGCAGGAATGCCGAAAATTTTCGATTCCAGACGGGTTCCGCCCATGGCCGGTATTCTCCAGCCATTCTGGCCGAAAAGCCTGCCAGCGGGCAAATTTAGCCAGTAGCAATTGATGTTTCGAGCGGGGGGCTGGGCAACCTTACGTGCTTTCGGCTCAATTCATTCAGTTCAACTAAATAGGCTCATCCGAAGCAAAGAGTTTATTTTTTGAGACAAAAGTGACATTAATTATCCGTAATAGTTTATATACTTTCATTAAGTTTTTTCGAAGATTCAAATCAAAACTAATATTTTTAGGCTTTTAACTTATAGAAATTTACGCAAGACGAGACAACCGTCTTGGGCTCTCTTTACCTTTACTTGGTAGTTGAGCAGATACCCTATTTCGTCTTCTTTGCTCCCGGCTCGGCAAGCCTCGATCCGCCCGCGCGCACGGTGGTGGCGGATGCTGCGGCCTATGCCAAAGTCTATCCCTTCGCCCCGATCACCGTCACCGGCTACGGAGACCCAAGCGCCGGCCCCCAAGAGGCGGAAGAAATGGCGCATCGACGCGCCGAGGCTTTGGCCAAAGCCCTGGCCGCCTGTTGCTCGAAAAACCGCGCCCCTTCGTCGGTGAGCACCACATGGCGCGCGCCCGGCCGTGGATTTATGGACAGCCGCCTTCGGTGGTGCCCGCTTGCGCGGCTGTCCACAAACTCCCCAGCCGCACCATCGGGTAAGGTTTGATTCTCTTTTTTGTTCAAGAGCGACTTGCTTGCTTATGCGGCGTGATCGCCTCGCGGATCAGGCCAGCCGTCTCAATATCGAGCGCCGCCGCCAGAGAGGCCAGCAGCCGGGGCAGTCAGGCCGGATGACTGGCGCGGGAGGCGCGGCGCGATTTTTGCCCCCTTGTCACGGGCTGCATGGCCGCCAGGTCTGGCGCGACCAGGCGTTCACAGAGGTCGAACAGATACTCGGCGCGCTCGCGTTCAGAGGCGAAGGGCGCCTTGCGATAGAGCCGGTCCACCGCCGCATCGAGCGCCGCATGAGCGCGGCGGAGCGCGGCGGAGCGCGGGTTTCATCAGGTCGGGATCATAGAGCGCGGCCAGCGTCGCGTCGGGGAACTGCGAGCGGGCGTCAAGCACATAACACGCTTTAGTGTCGCTATTCATACGGTTTGGCGGCATGGAGTTTCAATCACGGAAATCGGATAGCCATTTTCCTGAACGAGATCGCGAAGGCCAGGCTTCAGTTTCGCGGCTGGCCGGTGAATTGCCGACGCATCCCCGAGGCGCATGGCCGCTGGGCGTCGTTCTGGCATCTCGTACAGGAAGGGCCGATCGAGGACGACCGCTTGCCCGATCTGCGCCGCTGCGAGCGCATCCGTTGGGTGCGCTGGGTGATTGAGAATGCGGCCAAGCATCCCGAGATTGATGAATGGGAGGAAATTCGCGGCAGCGCCGTCGATACGCTCCTCTGGTATCGGGAGGAATACCTTGTCGTGCTTGCAAAGCGCCGCGACTATTGGCTGCTCAAGACTGCCTATTGCACGACCCAACGCGGGCGAATCGCAAAGAAGCGCCGGGAGCGCGACGCCTTCTCGGCCAAGCTCAAGAAGGGAGCCCAAAATGACTGCAGCCGCCCAAGCGAACCGGGGCGGCCTCGAATGCTCCTCCTACACATGGCAGGTAAGACTGTGCTTGTATGTTGTCGGAAGGCCGAATTGTCAGGGAAAATCGGCATCTGTATCGCTGGGCGTCACTTCTTCGGGTTGAAAAGACGTTGCGATGCAAGCAGTTATCACGACGGCGGCTCACTCGAATCCAAATCATCAGCGCTCGGCCGGACACTGCGACCGACTTGTCAATTGACATTGTTTATATTAATAAAATAGACATTCATGAAAAAAAGCTCAAAGCTCGCCACTATCGACTCCGCCCGCCGCCAGGCGGTCATCTATGCCCGTGTCTCCTCCAAGGAGCAAGAGAAGGAAGGCTTCTCGATCCCAGCGCAATTGAGGCTGCTCAAGGAGTACGCGGCGACCAATGGCTTCGCGGTGGCACAGGAATACATCGACGTTGAAACCGCCAAGCAGACCGGCCGGGCCGCCTTCGGCGAGATGATCGCCTATCTCAAGGCGCATCCTTCGGTCCGCGCGCTGCTGGTCGAGAAGACCGACCGGCTCTACCGCAACCTCAAGGATTGGGTGACGGTGGATGAACTCGATGTGGAGTTGCACTTCCCCAAGGAGGGGGTGGTGCTGTCGCGCGAGTCGCGGTCCTCGGAAAAGTTCATGCACGGCATCAAGGTGCTGATGGCGAAAAACTACATCGACAATCTGTCCGAGGAAGCGCGCAAGGGAATGCAGGAAAAGGCCGAACAGGGGATCTGGCCGACCAAGACGCCGCTCGGCTACCGCAACATCACCGGGCCGGACGGCAAGAAGATCATTGTCACCGATCCGGCGGTCGCGCCGCTGATCACCAAACTGTTCGAATGGTATGCGCGCGGCGATATTTCGCTGAAGGAGGCCGCGCGCAGGGCGCACGCTGCGGGCCTCGTCTATCCCAAGAGCGGCGCAAAGGTGCCGGCCAGCACCATCCACACCATCCTGCGCAATCGGCTCTATACCGGCTGGTTCGAATGGAACGGCAAGCTGATCCAGGGCCGGCACGAGGCGCTGATCCCGGTCGAGCTATGGGAGCGGGTGCAGGGTGTGCTCGACAGCCGCTTCGCCAAGAAGGCCAAGCGCGGGAAGCACGACTTCGCTTTCTCCGGGCTGATCGCCTGCGGAAAATGCGGCTGCGCGGTGGTCGGTGAGATCAAGAAGCAGCGCTACGTCTATTATCATTGCACCGGCTACGTCGATAAGTGCCAAGGCAGCCCTGCCTCCTGCCGGCGCAAGTATGTGCGCGAGGAGGCGCTCGAAGCGCAGTTCACCAAGCTGCTCGGCCGGCTGCGGTTCGACGATGAGGTGCTCGAATGGGTGCGCGAGGCGCTGCACGCCAGCCACGCCGACGAGCGCCGTGAGCACGAGGAAGCAATTCGGCGCCATCAGGCCGAATACAAGCGGCTCGATGAGCGCATTCGCGCGATGTACGTGGACAAGCTCGACGGCCTTGTTGATGCAGCGTTCTTCGAGCGCATGTCGAACCAGTGGCGCGAGGAGCAGAACCGCTGCCAGCGCGAGATCGACCGGCTGCAGGCAGCCAATCGCTCCTACATGGACGAGGGCGTGCAGCTTCTCGAACTTGCCCGTAACGCGCAAAAACTGTTCGCAAAGCAGGAGCCGCGCGAAAAACGTCGCCTGCTCGACTTCCTGCTATCGAACTGCGTCTGGGAAGATGGCGAGGTTGTCGCCACCTTCCGCCAACCCTTTGATCTGTTGGTGGAAACCGCCGTGAGCGCGGCGCGGGCTGCGGCCGGCGAGGGGACAAAAATGGCCAAAACTGAGATTTGGCTGGGGGACTTGGATTCGAACCAAGGCTGCCCGGTCCAGAGCCGGGAGTTCTGCCGCTAAACTATCCCCCACGCGCCTGCCTATATCATCGGCTCTGTCAAATCTCAACATCATAGCGATCTTGGCAATGCGCTCGCCAGCCGCGGATACGCCGTTTCGCTGCGCATGCGCCGTTGCTTTGGGATTTGAGCCCGCTGCGTTCAAGGCTGGTTTGTTTTACGTATCCGCCTGCGCTTTTGGACTCAGAACGGCTTTACAATAACCATAAATACGATGATAATCATCAGGACTGTCGGGATTTCGTTTGCGATGCGATAGAAGCGCGCGGATCTCGTGTTTCGATCCGCCAAAAAATCTCGCCGCCATCGCGCCAGAAAACCGTGAAAGGCCGACATCAGCACCACTGCCGTAAGCTTGACGTGCCACCAATGATCGGCACGCCAATCAAGAACCCCGGGCGTAAACGCCAGTGTGAGCCCGAAAACCCAGGCTGCGATCATCGCAGGGTTGATAATCTGCTTCAACAAGCGCCGTTCCATCACCTTGAATCGTTCGCTTTCCGCAGAACCGGGTGCGACTTCACAATGATAAACGTAAAGCCTCGGCAGATAGAACATGCCCGCCATCCAGGCGATGACCGAAATCTCGTGAGCCGCCTTCACGTAGAGATAAAGCGCTCTCATGCCTTTCCCTTATGGATATTTGGGCATTTCGGAAAAGCCGGGGGGCATCCGCACCCGCCCTTTGCTGCGTAGAGCCCCGGACCAGCCCTCACCGCTTCGCGCACAAGCTCTGCTAGGGCCGAAACAAATGCCGGATGATCGTTCAAAGCAGGCACCCGAAAGTAGCCGGGCACCCCCAATTCGGCGGCAAGCTTCGCGTATTCGATATCGAGTTCCACCAATGTTTCCGAATGATCCGAAACGAAAGCCACCGGAGCAATCACCACGGCCTTTCCTTTCGCAGCAGCGTGCCGGATGGCATCTACCGTGCTCGGTTCCAACCACTTTTCCGGCGTTGCCCGGGATTGGTAGCAGATCTGCCAATCGAGATCTAACGGGCCTAACGCCTTTATAATGTTTTCTACGGTGCGCTCGATGTGAAACTGGTACGGATCTCCGGCATCCACAATGCTTTGAGGAAGGCCGTGTGCAGAAAACAGAAGTTTCACCGGCACGTTTGAACCAAGTTGTTGGCGGGCATCAGCGAGGGTTTTGCGTACGAGGGCGGCAAAGGATTCGATATAAGACGCATGCGCATACCAGCAACAAAGCGTGGTCGTCGGTTTGACAAGCCCCGCACGCGCTGCAGCCTCATGCCAAACGGCAAGCGAGCTTCCCGTCGTCGTTGTTGAAAATTGGGGATAAAGCGGCAGCAGCAGGACTTGCTGCGGATCGAATGCCAGTACTTGGCGGGCGGCCTCATCGCTCAACGGATGCCAGTATCGCATGGCAATGAAGCATTGCACTTCAAACTCCTCCAGCGCTTCCGCAAGCGCTTTCGCTTGCCTACGCGTGAGATCCAAAAGAGGCGACTTTCCGCCAAGCAGCGCATAGTTCTCGCTGGCCGGCTTCAGGCGCGCCCGCGCAATGAGCCGCGCAAGCAAAGGGCGCACAAAAAAGGGCACCCGCAAAATGGCAGGATCGCTGAAGAGATTGCGCAGAAAGGGCCAAACCGCCTGGAGCGAATCCGGCGCCCCCAGGTTAAACAGCACAATCGCGAGCTTTGGTTTCCGGTCTGTCACAGGAAGAGACGGCAAGAGCAGTTTCCCTTAAGACGGCAGCGTTGCCGAGCGCACGAGCCGCACAAGCTCTGCAACGTGCTGAGGAGGGGTTTCCGGCAACACACCGTGGCCGAGATTAAATACATGCGGACGGCCCGAAAAGGCGGCAAGCACGGCAGCCACCTCTTGCGCCAACGCTCGCCCCCCCGCCAAAAGCGCCGCCGGATCGAGATTGCCTTGCAAAGGCATCTCGGATGACAGCAAAGGCTTGATCATTTCAGGATCGGCCGTCGTATCCAGGCCCATCGCCTGAATGCCGGCGGTATGCGCATAGCGGACGACGTTGAGGCCTGCCAGACGGGGAAATCCAATCACCGGCACGCCAGGACATTGGGCGCGGAGGGTCGCTGCGATCCGAGCCGTGGGGGCAGTGACGTAGTCGGAAAAAAGCCGCGGGGACAGGAGGCCGGCCGAGCTTTCAAACAGCATGACAACCTCGGCGCCCGAGTCCACCTGAGCTTTCAGGTAGGCGATCGTCGCTTCCGTTAACAAATTGATCAGCCGCGAGAACTCCTCAGGCCTACGCCAGGCAAACGCACGGGTGAGGGGAAACCCCTCGGCGGCTTTTCCATCCACCATATAACAGGCAACCGTGAACGGCCCACCGGCAAAGCCAATCAATGTCGTCTGCGAATCAAGACACGAACGAACGCGTTGAATGGTTTCCAAAATCGGAGCGATGGCGGAATCAAGCGGGTGCCAATCCAAACGATCGATATCGGCAGGCTGCAGCGGGGGCAACAAGGGCCCCTCGCCCTCGGCAAATCTTACCGTATAGCCCAAAGCCCACGGCAGCATCAAAATATCGCTGAACAAGATGGCGGCATCGAACCCGAACCGACGCACCGGCTGAAGTGTCACCTCGGCTGCCGATTTCGGATCGGTGCAAAGCGCGATGAAGTCTTTGGCTTTGGCCCGCACCGCGCGGTACTCCGGCAAGTATCGGCCGGCTTGGCGCATCAGCCAGATTGGGGGCGGAAATACGATGTTCCCGCGCAGAACGCGTAAGAGAGGTTTAACCGCTTGCTTCGGCTCGGTGTGCATACCTTCCCCATATAAGTTGTATGCAAAAAAGCAAGGAGAGAAGAAGTTGTTGATCCCTGTGGATAACCGGGTACCGCGGAATTCTCGGGTTATCAGACCGGATATCCACAGCAGGATGTTCCCTCAGTTCCATGATTGATAAAAATTTTTTGCATCTGCCCACACCGGCTGATCGCGCCCGGTTTCTTATCCTCAGGGAGAACGAGGCAAGGATTTATCCCCGGTTTTCCTCCCGCGCCCGCGCAATGAGAGCTGACAGCTCCAGTTATCCCCACTATGTTGAAAGCAATGACCACCCAACGGTTGAACCTTCATCTTGTTTCCGATGCGACCGGCGAGACGCTGAATGCGATCGCGCGGGCAACCGTCTCCCAATTCGAGCATGTTCAGATTATTTATCATCGATGGTCTCTCATTCGCACGCGCGCCCAATTGCACCGCGTGCTGGAGGGCATTCAAGCAGAGCCGGGACCGGTCCTTACCAGCATGATGGATCGCGCGATCCGGGCCGAGCTTGACGCCTTCTGCCACCGCTCCGGGGTGCCGATTTTGCATGTCCTCGACCCGGTCATCGCTCTTTTGCAAAAAGAACTGGGGGAGCCCGCTGTGGCCCGCCCAGGCCGGCAATATGTTTTGGATGCTGATTATTTTCGCCGTATCGATGCCATGCACTTCGTTCTCGCCCATGATGACGGGCAGGCGCTGCAAAGCATCGGGGAGGCCGATGTTTGCCTTGTCGGTGTGTCGCGCTCGTCCAAAACACCGACATGCTTTTATCTTGCCAATCGTGGCGTGAAAGCGGCCAATGTGCCTTTGGTGCCTGGTCTTCCCTTGCCGGAAGTGCTGAACAACCCGCCTTTTCCCGTGATCGGCCTGACGCTGGAGCCGCGTGCGCTGATCGAAATACGCCGGCATCGGCTCCGCATGATTGCAGGTTCGACAAACACGCAAGACACCAGCGGATATATCGATGAGGAGGCGGTCAAGGAAGAGTTGCTCTGGGCCCGGCGGCTCTGCGCCAGCCGCGGCTGGCCTGTCGTGGACGTAACACGACGCTCTATCGAGGAAACCGCCGCCACGGTTCTGCAATTGTTGGAAACATGGCACAAAAAACGTGCCAAAACCGCCACGGGAAAGGAGAAGCATGCTTGAGTCTGCAGGTCTCTGATCCGCCTNTGATCTTGGCCAGCGCTTCTTTGGCAAGGCGTGCGGTTTTGGAAGCCGCGGGAGTGGTTTTCGAAACGGTGCCGGTCGCGATTGACGAGGTGGAGTTGAAGGCTTCTGCCAGTGCAGAGGGACGGGAGGCAGCAGAAATCGCGCAACTACTCGCCGAGACCAAGGCCTTGCGCATTTCGCGTCGCAGGCCGGAAGCATTGGTCATCGGCGCCGACCAGATCTTGCTCTGCGAGGGGCGTTCCTTTGATAAGCCGGGTAATTTGGCGGAGGCGCGCGAGCAGCTGCGATTTCTGCGCGGACGGACGCATGTGCTGGAAACGGCGGTTGCTTGCGCGAGATCCGGAGAGATCATTTGGCATTCCCGCGCGCGGCCTCGCTTGCGCATGCGAGAGTTCTCAGAGGCCTGGCTTGATTCCTATCTTGCACGTGAAATGCCTGGGATTTTGAACTGCGTCGGGGCCTACCGGATCGAAGGCCTCGGCATTCAGCTTTTTGAAGCGGTCGAGGGCGAGCATGCGGCGATTCTCGGCATTCCGCTTCTCGCTTTATTGCGCTTTTTGCGCCAGCACGGCGTGCTTCTGGTCTAGGCCGGCTTGTGCGGATCTCGTTCCGTATGCCATGCTTACGGGCATGGACGAGCAAAAACCCCCTTCGGATTTTACCCGGCTTCGGCGCCATCCGGAACGCGCGGCCTATGATCAGGCCACCATTTATGCCATTTTGGATGCAGCCCTTTTCTGTCATATCGGCTACACCAGGTCAGGCCGGGTGATCGTTACCCCGACCATACATTGGCGGGAAAACAATCACATTTATTGGCATGGCAGCAGCGCGAGCCAAATGCTGGAACAGATTCCGGAAATGGAGATCTGCCTTACGGCAAGCGTTTTCGACGGTTTTGTGCTTGCCCGCTCCGGCTTTCATCACTCGGTAAATTATCGCTCCGTAATGTGTTTCGGGCGCCCCGAGCTCGTGACGGATCGTGACAGGAAGCTTGCGGCGCTTGAGCGATTCATCGAGCATTTCTTTCCCGGCCGATGGCAACAATTGCGACCTCCAACGGAACAAGAAGTCAAGGCCACACGCATTCTTGTTATGGAAATCAACGAAGCATCGGCAAAGCTGCGCACCGGCGATTCCAAAGACCCGCCTGAAGATTGGCACTGGCCGGTCTGGGCCGGAATTTTGCCACTGCAGTTGGCTCACGGCAAACCGATTGCGGATTCCCATCTTCCGCCAGGACTTTTTCCGCCGGAGGGCTGGTAGAAGGTAAAACAGCCTTGTTTTCGGCGCTCGCAACGCTGCTCCTCGTCTTACTTTTATTGCCGCTTGTCGCTGCTGTTACCGGCCGCCAGCGACGCGAGTTTTCTTTCGTCATGTCGGCACTCTGCGGCTTGGGCGCGCTGCTTTCGTTGGTTTTTCTCGTGTTTGCCCTCCCTTCGAGTACGCAAGTTTTGCCGATTGCCTCCGGCGGGATTCGACCATCATTTACTTTCGATTCCCTCTCCATGCTGGCGCTCTTGGTTGTGTATGTATCAAGCGCCGTTGCCTTTCTGTCTGCTTCCTCGGCAAAACCGCGAGAGCTTGCCCTCCTTGCCGTTCTTGTTGTTTCGTTATGCATTTCCCTGCTTGCAGCTGATATTTGGCTGCTTTTTTTCGGCTTGCAGGCGATCACGATAGCGCTTTGGAGTATCGGGACTTACTTTTCCGAAACACGGCAAACGCGCCGAGTTCTGATGCGTCAGTCGGCCGTCTTCAGCCTTGGCGCGTTTGCATTCTTTATGGCGCTTGTTCTGTTAACATCGACGTCGTCGCATGGCGCCGATGAACTCCGCTTTGCGGTTTTGAACGCAACGGAGATCCCCTTCTGGCAGCGAGAACTGCTTCCTGCCGTTCTGATGCTGGCCGCCGCGGCGTTTACAGGCTTGGTGCCGATGCACGCGTGGTTTGCTGACGTTATTGCCGGCCTTCCCGTGCCATACGCGATTGTCGCATCTGTCGGGTTACAAAGTCTTGCGCTTGATTTGTTGGAAAGAATTATGTTCGGCTTCGGTTGGAACGCGATCTCTTTTTGGTGGGGCGTTATCTTTGGGTTTTTTGGTGCGGCATCTGCGTTTCTCGGCTCCTTTCGTTCATTGCTGGCTTCGGAAATGGCCGGTGTTCTCGCTGCCGACGTTCAGACCCATTCCGGCTTTACCATTCTTGCCTTCGGCGTAGCGCTTATTGCGCATAGCGCAGATCTCCCGAGCCTTGCCGATCTCTCGCTTGCTGCCGCATGGCTTGGGGTTTTATCCCACGCTGTTTGGAAGACGTTGTTTTTTCTGGTGGCAGATACAGTGTGGCGCGAAGCGGGCTCCCGCAAGCTTGCGCGATTAGGCGGTCTTATTCATTGCATGCCGGTGACGACAACGATGACCTTAATTGCGGGAGGATGCATGGCAAATCTCCCGCTTTGGGCCGGATTCGCCCCGATATGGCTGTTCATGAAATCGCTTTACTCCGTTCCGAGGCTCTACGGTCTGGGTCTGCAAATAAGCTCTGCCGTGATGACGGCTTTCGTTGGTTTCGCTTTGGCGTTGGAGTGTGCTGCTGCGGTCCGCGTTGTCGGTGTGGGTTTTCTTGGCCGGTTTCGTACCCCGCGAGCGGCCGCGGCCGAGGATGCCCGCGGGCCAATTCGGCCGGCTATGTTCGTATTGTCGGGTCTCGCACTCGTCATCGGTTTCTTTCCCGGCGTAACGCTCAGACTTGTTGAGCCGAGTTTGCAAGACGTCGTCGGCCAGGGTCTGGGCACCCGGTTAGGATTCTTTGTCCTTCACGCGCGTGACGGCGAATCTGGCTATGCCGCAATCGGAATCTTTGCGCTGTTTGGCATCGCCTTTCTTGTTGGCGCGGCAATTTTACAGCGCCTGACCTCCTCCGCACAGGCATATGCAGCGCGTTGGGAAGGCGGATTTACCGCAACCCCTGCGTGGTTACCCTTTGGAGATCCGCTAACACAATACGGGCCGGCATCGTTCACGCAACCCTTCGCAAAGATGTTCGCAACAGCGCTGATTTGGTCGGGAATGAAGCGGGAGCTTTGCAGCTCTGAGAATCCCCATACCCCTGTGCCTCGTTCCCTTGCGCAGGGGAACGCGGCGGAGGAAAGCTTGGCGCCTGCTCCACGTTTGTGGTCTTTCTTCCAGGGCCGGAGACGGCGTGCGGCTTTGCAGAAGCTCCGGCGAAAATTTCTCTCGGGTCAGAGCGGCGCGGTGTTGCCGTGGTTGCTTCTTTTCGCGCTTTTCGCGGTATGGCTGTGGCAATCCTGGTGAGCATCCTAACCGCTGCACTTCACTTCATCCTGCTCGTTGTGACAGCCCCGGCTGTGCTGGGTTTTCACCAGAAAATACGTGCCCGGTTGCTAGGTTTTTCCGGACCGTCTGTACTGGCTCCCTACCGGGAGCTTCTTCGCCTGACACGCAAGCAAACGGTAGGGGTGGAAAATTCCTCCTTTCTTTTTCTCATCGCGCCCTTGACAGCTTTTTCCGCAACTATCGCCGCTGCCGCACTGATCCCTTCGTTTACGCGCGGCATGGTGACCGCGCCGCTGGCAGATCTACTGGTGATTTTCGGTTTATTTTTGCTTGCGGAGGTGGGTCTTGTCTTGACCGCATTGAACACCGGGATAACAGCGGTGGGAGGAGATCCGGGCCATGTGTTGACCATTTCGGTACTCTCAATACCGACTATTTTTCTTCTATTTTTGGTTTTTGCGTTTCTCACCGGAAGCACAAATCTTGATTCTATTGCCGGGTTCGTGGCGAATGCCGGCGCGGTTGTCTGGCCGAGGCTTGTAATGGCGGCCGCGGCTATGGTCTGTGTCAGCATGGCCTGGAACTTCGGATTTTCTGCGGGACCGAGAAGCTCTTTGCTTGGCGGGATCTCCTCTTTCGAAGCTATGTGGGGAGAATATTCCGCTGCTTCGTTGGCGCTGATCAAGTTTACATTGATCTTTCAGCGAACGCTTTGGCTTACTCTTTTTGGGACGGTTTTCATCCCTTTCTGGCTTGCCGAAAGCCAAGCAGGGCCATTTTCGTGGCTGAAGGGGATGGCGGGCTGGGGCACAAGGCTTTTGATCTTTACGGCCGCAATGGGGACGTTGGAAGCCTATGTCATCGGCCTGACAAGCGATCGTATTCGGAAACTTTTGGTTTTCAGCATCATTGTTGCGTTTCTGGCTTGTCTTGTTGCTTTCATCGGAGAGGCAACGGAATGAGCAACGCTATCGTGATCATGTCGCAATGGCCGCAGCTGTGAGTGATTGGCCTGTTCCAATCTGGCTTGTGCCGGCAATTCCGGCGCTCAGCAGCCTATTTTTGGTGTTATTGGGCAACTCGCGGGTTGCTTTTGGTGTTAATGCAGCGTCGTCTTTCGCGTCGGTTCTGGCCGTGCTTGCAAGCCTTGCTTCCGCGCCTTCGGCATGGTGGCTGACCGATGCGTTATCGCACTCTGCGGCTTTGCTCATCGCCTGGGTGGGTTTTGCGGTCTCGATCGTGTGCCTTGGTGATCGACGAGAGCATGCCGAACAGAGCACCCTTATCCTGAGGTATCGCAGGCTCTCCTGTGCAATCTATCAAGCTTTGCTGGCTGTGCTTTCGGTTGCCGTTCTTGCAAAAAATTTCGTCTTCGCAGCCGTTGCTCTTGAGTTGGGAGCAGTCCTGTTTGCGGTGTTGATCGCTCTTGGCGAGAATCCAAAAGCAATGCCGGTCGCTTGGCGTTTTTTCATCGCGAATGCGGCGCTGTTCATGATAGGATTGCTCGGCATTGCCGGCCTTTATGCGGCCCATCGCGGGAGCTGGAGCGGGGATTGGCAGGCGATGGGTTGGGCAGAGCTGCAGAAGGCGGCAACCGAAGGCACCTCACCGGCGGCCCACTTTGGGCTGATAGCGATTTTGGTGGGGTTTGGCGGGCTTGCCACGCTGATGCCGTTCCACGCCCACGCCTTGGACGTGGCGGATACCGCCCCCGCCCCGATTTCCATCGGTTTGATGATTGCTTGGGTGAGCGTGCCATTGAATGTTCTGATGCGCCTACAGCCGATTCTGGCGGCGCAAACCGGAGCCGGCCCAACACGGCTATCGGTGCTTGGTTTTGGATTGTTTTCGCTGGTTTTTGGCTGCGTTGCCGCGTTACGCACGATCAGCCTCAACCGGTTTTTGGCGCTGTCATTGGTGCAATATACAGGCCTCACCCTCGCAGCGTTTGGCCTCGGCAGCCGAGGCGCGATCGGCGGCTTGCTTCAATTCGGCGTGCACACATTGCTGAAGACCTCGCTGTTGCCCTGCATAAAGCGAGGGTCTGCACGGAATTCGAAGATGGGAGTGACGGGGAATGGAGCGAACTTGGCAGCCGCACACTGCTGGCGCTTTGTTTTTGCACTGAACATGCTGGCCCTTGCCGGTTTGCCGCCCTTTGGGGGATTCGCAGCTTGGGTCATTATTGCTACTGCCGGCGCAAAAACCCTGCCCTGGGTGCTTGTGCCGCTTGCCGCTGGGGGTTGGCTTTCAGGGCTTGCCGTCATGTACCGCTTGCGTGGGTTCTGGTCTGCTCCGGCAAGCTCTGGGCAGCACGCCGGCAAACCCGGGTTTGCCTCTGTGGAAATCGTCTTAAGCCTTCTTTCATTAAGCGCCGCGTTGCTTGCAGGAATTGCGCTGCCGTCCGCCGTGTACCGCTGGCTTGAAAACATTGCCCTTCTGGTGCGATGATGGAAATTGCCGCTTTCATTCGCGCCGCGCAGAAAGAAGAGTTACGCCCTTACCCGCGCTTTCTGCTCAGCGCGGAGGAGTGGCAAGCAATGTCTGCTGCGTTGGCAAAAACCTTGCATCCTGCATTGCTCGCCTTATGGGCAGAAAGCGACCGCGTGCATGCTTTGTTGCAGGATGAAAACGGGGATTTGCTTCCCGTCGCCTCACCGATTGTGAACGGCGCCTATGCTGCACTTTCCCCGGCACGGCCCGCGGCAATTTGGTTCGAACGCGTGATCCGGGACTTGTGGGGACATTCGGCAGAGGGCGGGCGTGATCATCAAACCTGGCTTGATCACGGAACTTGGGCGATTGAGGCGCCTCTTTCGCGCCGGCCCAAGGCGCGACTTGGAGAGGAATTGCCACGGGAGTTTGCGGCACCGGAAGAGGAAGATGTGCATCAGTTCGCGCTCGGGCCGATTTCCGGCGGCATCGCCAAACCATTTCACTTGCGCATCACCATGCATGGGGATGTGCCGCTGACAGCGGAATTTTATATGGGTTACGCCCATAAGGGCGTCATGGCATTGATGCGAGGGAAACTTCCGCGTGTGGCGGCACGATTTGCGGCAAGGCTTTCCGGCGATGCAACGGTTGCCCATGCGCTTGCTTATGCGCATGCCGTGGAAGCGGCTCTCGGCGTGCAAGTTCCTGCGCGAGCAATCGCCCTTCGCGCGATAATGGCCGAGCTCGAGCGCATTGCTCATCATCTGTTTCAGATCGGCGTGATTGCAGATACGGCGAAATTCGGAATCCTTCACGCAGGATGCGGAAGTACGCTCGAAGAGCTGCGCGCCTCCACAGCGCGAGCTTTTGGACATCGGCTGATGATGGATTGCATCGTTCCGGGCGGGCTTGCTGCTGATATTGCCGCCGATGGCCAAGCCACAGTTTTGGGCATGTTGGATGCCCTGCAAGGAAAGGTCTCAGACCTTGCTGCATTGAGCTTTTCCGAACCACCGTTTCTCGCGCGCCTGCAAGGCATCGGGCGCCTTTCAGAACAGCTTGTCAGAGAGTTTGCCCCGGGAGGGCCGATCGGGCGAACCTACGGTTCTCATTTCGACGCCCGTCGGCGGCCAGGCTATCCTCCGTACGATTCCCTCGAGATGCCGTTGCCCCAAGCCGCTTCGCCCGATGCTGCCGGCTACCTGAGGGTCCTGTTCGCAGAGCTCCGCACCAGTATGGATCTGGCGCGAAGGCTGCTCGAGCATCTGCCGGACGGCGAAATTTCCGCACCTCTCCCCGTCTCTTCCGGCGAGGGGCTGGGCGTTGCCGAGGCGCCGCGTGGGGATGTCTGGCATTGGGTTCGCCTCGATGGCGGGATGATTGCCGCTTCCTTCGCGGCCGACCCCAGCTGGCGCCATTGGCCTTTGTTGGAAGCGGCGCTTGTCGGAGAGGCCATGGAAGATCTGCCCTTGTGTCTTGCCTGCTTCCATTGTTCTGTTTCTGCCGTGGATTTGTAATGCCGTCGCTGAAGCTCTTGCGGAACCTTTGGAAACGGTCGGAAGCACGTGCGTTTCCGCTGGCGCAGGCGGAAATCCTGACAGCCCTGCAGGCGCGTCTTCAGGAAGCTTCGCAGCGTCGGCTGGGGCGGAGTCTTGCGGTTCGGCATGTCGATACCGGCGGTTGCGGCGGGTGCGAACTTGAACTGCAGGCACTGGCTTCGGTTGTCTATGATCTTTCCCGGTATGGACTTTCCTTTGTGGAAAGCCCTCGGCATGCTGATGTTCTTTTGCTCACAGGGCCGATGACGCACAACATGAAAGCGGGTGTGGAACGCGCCTATGCAGTGATGGGGCAGCCGAAATGGGTGGTGGCCGTTGGGGATTGCGCGATCGACGGAGGTGTATTCCAAGGAAGCTATGCTTGCGGTAACGGCGTGACCACAATTCCCGTAGATGTGGTGATTCGCGGTTGCCCGCCGACCCCGCATCAAATTCTGGAAGGCCTCCTCATGCTTCTGGAAGCAAACGCGACAGGCGGCTGAAAGCAAGAAAAGCTCATGGCGCTGCATTTGGTAAAAGTTGCCGTCGGCATAAAGGATTGCGCGCATCTTGCGCAAATTCAGGCGGAACGCGCGAAGGTATCGCCGCCTTTGCGACACCTCACCCGCAACGCGCCGCGCCGTATTGCGGAAATTCTGGACGGCGGCTCGATTTATTGGGTGATCGGCGGGGCCATACTTGTCAGGCAGCGCATCCTTGCGATCAAGCCCGATCAGCGCGGAGACGGCTTGCCCTGTACTGCTTTTCATCTTGATCCCAACCTTGTCAGGGTGGTGCCAAGGCGGGTTCGCGCCTTTCAGGGTTGGCGCTATTTGAACGCGGCAGAAGCGCCGCCGGATTTGCAGAGATCCGCAAAAGGCCTGCGCGACATGCCGGAGGAATTGGCAGCGGAGCTCCGCGCGCTCGGCTTATTGTAAGGCGGACACAGTCGGATCAGAAGCCGGCGAGATAAGCGGCGAGGGCAGCAATATCCGCATCGCTATAGCTTTTTAACAAAGCGGTCATCCAGTCGTTGTTGGCTCTTGCGCCGGAGCGGAAGTCCAGCATGGTTTTGCGCAAATAAGCTTGGCTTTGGCCGGCCAGGCGCGGCTGCACGCCGGCGCCGAGATATCCGCCAAGATGACATTGCGGGCATTGCGCCGAATTCGCGACGGCTTCCGCCTTTTTTACGATTTCCGGAGGCGGGGCCTTCTGCGAAAGAGTTGGCCACGGCTGCTTGGAGAAATAGGCAGCGAGAGCCTGCATCTCTTCTTTGGAGAGCTGCTGAACAACGGCTGCCATCTGGTCATTCTTGCGCGCGCCGCGGGCGAAATCCCGCAACTGGATATAGAGATAGCCTTCGTTTTGACCCCAAATCACCGGGATTGTCGGATCCAAGGGAATCCCATCCCGACCATGACAGGACGCACAGAGCGCGGCTTTCTCTGGGGCGTTTTGTGCCGCCGAAGGCGAACTTTGCCCGATTAACAATAAAAGAGCGAGAAATAACGCGTAGCAACTGGTACCCAAAAACCGCATGACTTGGCGATACAGATATCAACGAAAATTTAGGTATAAAGGAAGACGAGGCAGGAAGAGAAGGCGATCTCAACGCCGGACCGCCTTCTCCTCAACCAAGGCTCAGTAGAGAGTGAAAGCGATAATCGCGTTCCCCCGCTTATAGTCAAGCTGCGTGTTTCCGCCGGCACCGACCACAATGTATTGTTTGCCTTCTACGGTGTAGGAGGAGGGCGGTGCGTTCACTCCTGCGCCGGCTTGGAAGCGCCACAGCTCCGCCCCGGTCTTGGAGTCATAAGCTTTGAAGTAGCCGTTGCCTTCACCCGTGAAAACAAGGCCGCCGGCGGTCGCGAGCACACCGCCGATCATGGGCTGTTCGGTCCGAACCTGCCAAGCAATTTTTCCCGTGTCATAGTCCACAGCGGTGATATTGCCCCATTGCGGCTCTCCCGGGATGACCGTGAAAGCTCCCCCAAGCCAGAGCTTGCCTGCGGGATAAGCCGCTTCGGCAACGGAGTAGTGCATCGGCTGGTGGAGATTGATGGCGTAGGCAAGCGAAAGGTGAGGATCAACCGCAATGGGCGACCACTCTACCCCGCCGTTTGCGCCCGGCAGCATGCGTGTGCCGATGCCGTGTGTGGGCAACGCAAACATGTTCTCCTGCGGCACCATGGGCTCGGAGAAGCGAATCAGGTGGCAATCGCGCCGGTCGTTCACGTAGACGTAGCCGGTTTTGCCGGCATGGATAACGCCCGGCACGGTTTTCCCGTCATTATCTTTAACATCTACGAGAACCGCCGCGCTTACGGCATCCAGATCCCAGACATCGTGCGGAATATATTGGTAGTGGCAGACATATTTGCCGGTGTCGAGATCCAAGGAAACGAGCGAATCCGTATACAGATTGTCTCCGGGGCGAGGAGAGCCGTCGAGGTCCGGAGAGGGATTCCCGACATTGAAGTAGATCCGATTCAGCTTGAGGTCCACCGCCGGATTCTGCCAGACGCCACCGCCGAGGCGCTTGTACGGATCGCCGAGTTTGGCAAGAGCTGCCTTTTCGGCAGCGATGTCGCGATGCAGATCGTGCCCGGTGGCATCTTTGGTTGCCCATACACCGACGGAATTTTCGGGAATGGTGTGAAAGTTCCAAATCAATTTGCCGGTTTTTGCGTCATAGGCCCGGACAAAGCCGCGAATTCCGTATTCGCCGCCGTTGGTTCCGATCAGGACTTTCCCTTTCACCACGGTGGGGGCCATGGTTTCACTATAGCCAAGCTCCGGATCCGCCAACTCGGTTTGCCAAACCACTTTGCCGGTTTTCGCATTCAGAGCGACGAGTTTCGCGTCAAGCGTGGCCAGGTAAACCATATTTTCATAAACAGCCACGCCGCGATTGTTCGGGCCGCAGCAGTAGACCGAAATCGGCCCAAGCTTATGCTTGTATTCCCAGAGTTGTTCGCCGGTGCGTGCGTTGAGCGCGAAGACGTGATCGAACGAGGTGGTGACATACATCACGCCGTTAACGACGATCGGCGCCGTTTCCATGGATTCCATAACATCGGTTTGGAAAATCCAGGCCGGGTGGAGATGTTGCACATTGAAGGCGTTAATTTGGCTATTCGGGTAGTAACGCGTTTGGCTATAATTGCCGTGAGTCATGAGGAAGTTGTTTCCGTCATGCTCCGCCTGGTTCAGCATATCTTGGGTGACAATGGTCAAATCGCCATAAATCGTGGATTGCCCCACTTCATCGGCCTGCCCCCTTGTGACCCCCGAAAGCCCCAACCCGACCAATGCGGCAAGCATGGTTGTTGTCTTCCAGATCTTGGACATATCCCCCCTCCTGCGCTTCTGGTGAAACACGGATCGTAAGTGATCCGATAGAGCAACAAGCTTAGACAATTCAAGATTGAACGGTCAAGTAAAAACCACAGAGTTTGATGCTTCTGCGTTAAGCAAGAGCGATCCGGCCGGCAACCCCTAACGGCGGCCGGGGGTAAAGGCATTGAAGGCAAGTACGGTATACGTATCTCGGACGCCTGGCAGTGTTTGCACGCGCTCGGTAACGAAGCGGCCGATATCGTCTTCCGGCTCCAGGTAGAATTTGCCAAGCAGGTCGTATTGACCGGATATGGAGTAAAGCTCGGAGAGCTGCTCAATCTCGTCGGCCGCTTCCTGTGCCACTTGGTAGGCCCGGCCCATCTCGCACTTGATCAGGACAAAAATTGCCCGCATGGTTCGTTTCTCAGGGTTTTCGAGTGGATTTTTTCTACCTTGCCATTATTTTCGCCGCGCCGCCAGGGTGACCGAAACATGCGAGCGGCCTATTCTTGGCACTCTTTGTCAAAAGGGGGGAGAGTCGGGTATGGAACTGGCCCAAATGCGCAAGGCGCAAATCACCTCGCGCCCGGGCGGGCGCATTCTGGCCGATGCTCTCGTTGCGCACGGAATCGACCATGTGTTTGCCGTTCCCGGGGAAAGCTACCTTGACGTGCTCGACGGGCTCTATGCCGTCCGAGAAAAGCTAACCCTAATCACCTGCCGATTTGAGGCAGGCGCCGTGAATATGGCGGAAGCCTATGGAAAGCTGACCGGCCGGCCGGCAGCAGCAATGGTCACCCGCGGGCCGGGCGCCTGCCATGGTGCAATCGGTGTGCACACGGCCCGGCAGGACAGCACCCCGCTTCTGGTGTTCGTCGGCCAAATTCCCTTCGCCGAGACCGATCGGGAGAGCTTTCAAGAGATTGATTATCGGCGCATGTTCGGTTCTGTCGCGAAATGGGTTACGCAAATCGACCAAGCCCACCGCATTCCCGAACTGGTTGCGCATGCCGTCGATGTTGCAACCCGGGGCCGGCCGGGCCCGGTGGTGATTGCGCTTTCTGAAGAAATGCAGCGCGATGTCGTAGAGGTGCCGGATCTCGGCCCGGCGCGTGTGGCGCTGCCGTATCCCGACCCGAAGGCGCTGGAAGAGCTTGCCGGTTTGCTTGCCCGGGCATCGCGCCCGTTGGCGATCCTAGGCGGCTCCGGGTGGACGGAACAGGGGCGTGCTGCGATACGTGAGTTTTTGGTGGCGCATGAGCTGCCTGTCGCTGTCGCATTCCGCAGGCAGGCGCTCTACGACGGCACGCTGTCGAACTTCGTGGGCGATCTTGGCGTGGGTTCGGCCCCCGGACTTATTGCCAAGGCCAAAGAAGCCGACTTGGTTCTTGCTCTCGGCACGCGGCTTTCCGAAGCGGTCACGCAAGGCTACACGCTGTTTGATCTCGCCGGCAGTACGCCGATTGTGCATGTCTATCCCGAGGCGGAGGAAATCGGCCGCGTGTTTCGCCCAAAACTTGGGATCGTAAGCGATATGAACGCCTTCGCCGCGCTTGCCTCCCGCTTGCCGCCGCCGTCTCAGCCGCCCTGGCGGGAATGGACGCAAGAGTTGCGCCGTTTGCGTGAGAAAGATCAGGAGGTGCCGGAATATCCCGGGTTCCTTAACATTGCACGTGTGCTGCGTTCATTGCAGGATATGCTCCCGAAGGAAGCGGTACTCACCTGCGATGCCGGCAATTTCGCAACTTGGCCGACAAGATTTATGAATTTTGGCGATCATCAGCGCTTCATCGGCCCCTGCAACGGGGCCATGGGTTATGCCGTCCCTGCCGCGATCGCGGCCAAGCTTATTCGTCCCGAACGCATGGCCATCGCTTTTGTGGGTGACGGCGGTTTTCTCATGACCGGACAGGAACTTGCCACGGCTTTCCACCATGGCGTCGCGCCCATCGTGTTGGTGTTCAACAACCAAATGTACGGCACGATCCGGATGCACCAGGAGCGCGTGTTTCCCGGTCGCGTCTCCGGCACCTCGCTGACCAATCCCGACTTTGCACAATATATCAAAGCGTTTGGCGGGCACGGCGAAAAAGTCGCAACAACCGATGAATTTGTTCCCGCGTTTGAACGAGCGGTTGCATCCGGAAAGCCTGCCGTCATCGAACTGCTTACAGATCCCGAGCAGATTACCTCGCGCGCGACCATTAGTGATTTGCGTGCAGAGGCTCCGGTGCGACAATCACAGCACACCCCGGCAAAGCCTGTTGCACGACGGCCGGCGAACACGAGAGCGGCTTTGCCCCGCGGCAAAACACCGGGGGGAACACGATGATTCTCCGTCGATTCTCAGCTATTTTTCTTATCATCGCAGTCGTCGTCCTTCCTGGCTTCTCGGAGGCCGCGCAGCCGAACGAGGCCGATTTTACCGTCCAGAACGCGCGTTTTCACGACGGTGAAACCTTGGCCGTTCTCAAGTTGCATTACGCGACGCTGGGAAAGCTCAAAAAGGATCAAGCAGGGCACGCGCAAAATGCTGTTCTGCTGCTTCATGGTACCACCGGGACATGGCGCAATTTTCTCTTGCCCGGCATTGCCGCACATGTGTTCGGGCCGGGCCAGCCTCTTGATGCCGAGAAATACTTTTTGATTATCCCGGACGGTATCGGTGCAGGCGGATCAACGAAACCATCGGACGGGCTTGGCACAAAGTTTCCGCATTACGGCTATCTCGATCAAGTAGACATGCAGCATGAGCTGGTGGTCCACGGGCTTGGCATCGATCACCTCCACTTGGTTTTGGGCATGTCGATGGGCGGGATGCAAACCTGGTTATGGGGCGAGCGCTACCCCACGATGATGGATGCTTTGGTGCCCATGGGCGCCATGCCTGCCGCAATTGGCGGACGAAATATGCTTTGGCGTGAAATCATCATACGCGCCATTGAGAATGATCCGGATTTTCACGAAGGAAACTTCGATCCGCAACATCCGCCGCATTTATGGGTGCAAACCGCGGCGCCGCTCTTTGCAATCATGAGCGGAACGGCTACGGATTTGCAGCGGCGAGCACCGACACGCGCCGCCGCGATAGCGCTGTATGATTCACTCGTGGCGAATTGGCGCAATATGAATGCGATCGATCTTCTCTATTCTTTGAAAAGTTCTGCCGATTACGATCCGGCGCCAGAGCTTGATAAAATTACCGCCCCTTGGCTTGCTATCAACTTCGCCAATGACATGATCAATCCTCCCGAGCTTGAGCTGATGCAACCGGCAATTCAACGTCTGCCGCGCGGTCAGGCTTTGCTTCTTCCCGCGGCAGAGAGCCATGGGCATGCAACGCTCAATCATGCGGAGGTCTGGGCGCCGGCGTTAGCCAAGTTTCTTGCTGAAATCGAAAGCAAGTGATTTCTTGAAAAGCCTCGCCTCCGCGTAGAGCAAACCATTTGCGCGGATGGGCTTTGCATGGTTGGAACCATTGGCCCAATTTGCAAAGCGAAGCCTGGCAGATGCGGTATTTCGCTGCAGCTCAATACATTTTGCGCCGTGCGAAAAGAGAGGCAGTCAGCATCGTGATAAGCCCTATTGCGGCAAGCGGCCAGAATTGACTGCGTAGCTCGGCAATTCCGTCGCCTTCCAGGAAAGTCCCGCGCAGGATGACTATCAAATACCGTAAAGGATCGGCAAGGGTAAGGTATTGTATCGCACGCGGCATGTTCGCAATCGGGGTCGCAAACCCAGAAAGAATGATGGCAGGAACAAGAAAAAGAAAGGCGCCAAGCAGCCCTTGCTGCTGGGTTGAGGAAAGCGCAGATATCATCAACCCGACCCCGATTGCCGAGAACAGGAACAGAAACAAGCCGAGCGCGAGTGCCAGCACGCTTCCCGTAAACGGCACACGGAACCACAAAACCGCCATAACGCAAATAAACGATGCTTCGACAGCGCCGATCAGGAAGCCCGGAATGACCTTGCCCAGCAACACTTCTGCCGGCCGCAGCGGAGTAACGAGGAGTTGATCGTAGGTGCCGGTTTCCCGTTCCCGTGCGATGGAAAGCGCGGTGACAAGCATGGTCACCACGAGCGTGAGCAAACCGACAATCCCGGGGACGACAAACCACCGCGAGAGCAAATTCGGATTATACCAGGCACGGAGGACCAAATTTGCCGGAGGGTTCGGCATGGAATGCGTTGCAGCCCATTCCTGATCGAAGGCGAATATAATGCTATTGACATAGCCGAGCGCAATGGCTGCCGTGTTCGAATTGCGTCCATCAATAATAACCTGAACCGAGCCCGTGCGGCCGGAAAGCAAGTTGCGGCTGAACTGTCGGTCGATATGGATAGCCATCAGCGCATCCTTGCGGTCAATGAACGTGCTGATCAGCTCTTCAGACTGGAGTGTCGCAATCCGCCGAAAGATCGGTGTGCCGTCAAACCGCGCCAGCAACTGCCGTGAAGCGTAACCTGGATCTTCGTTGTAGACGACAAAGGGAATGTTATTAAGATCGTACGTCGCGGCGTACCCGAAGACGAGAAGCTGCACGAGAGGCGGCCCGATCAAAACAAACCGGCTTGCCTTGTCGCGCAGCAGCGCAAGCAACTCCTTAATCACCAACGCGGAAAGGCGGCCCCACATTTCAGTCCAACCGTTTGCGCGTGCGGCGCAGAGTTAAGCCGAGAAAAACCAACGCCATCACCGCAAGTGCCGCGGCATTCGGTAAAATCACCGACCAGACGTTACCGGCCAGAAAAATACTTTGTAGGATGGAAACAAAAAACCGCGCGCCGATAAGATGCGTTATCGCTTGGATGATTGTGGGCATGGAACGGATGTCGAACACGAAGCCCGACAGAATGAAGGCGGGCAAGAAGGTAACCACTATCGCGATTTGGCCGGCGACGAATTGGTTCTTCGCCACGGAAGAGATCAAAAGCCCCATGCCGAGCGCCACCAGAAGAAAAAGCGCCGATGCGCATGTCAGCACAAGCAGACTGCCGTGCAACGGAACGGCAAACAGGCCGATTGCCATCGCAACGGAAAGCGCCATCCCGCCCATACCGAGCACAAAATAAGGCAGTAGCTTGCCGATAATAATTTCCGTCATGGTGACCGGTGAAGCCATCAGCGCTTCCATGGTGCCGCGCTCCCATTCCCGCGCCACCACCAACGCCGTCAACAACGCGCCGATCAGCGTCATGATCACCGCGATAAGACCGGGAACAAGATAATCCCTGCTGCGTAAGGCGGGGTTGAACCAGATGCGAAACTCATCCCCGATGGGCAGGTTGAGCACGCTTGCCTGTTCACGCTGTTGCTGAAGCAGCCAGATCTGCCAAACCTGCTGCAAGTAGGACAGAACGAGCCGGGCCGTGTTGGCATCAACGCCGTTTACGATGACACTGACATCGGCACCCTCGCCGTCAAGCGCCTTGCGGGCAAAATCGCTTCTGAGCCAGAAAATACCATTCACCTCCCGTTCTTTCAGCGCCGTGCGTGCCGCGATGATGTTGGAATAGGGAATGGGGCGGAAATAACGGGACTGATCAAGCCCGCCGATCAACGTATCGGCAAGCGGGCTTGGATGCTCAACCACCACGGCGATAGGCACGTGTTCTGCGTCCAACGAAACGCCATAGCCGAACAGAAGCAACAGAAACAACGGCATGGCGAAGGCGATGCCGAGTGCTGAGGGATCTCGCAGAATCTGCAAGAATTCCTTCCGCATAAGCCCGGAGAGGCGTTGGAGTTTCATGCGCTTATCGGCTCCGCCGCAGCGTTGCTTCATGCGCTTCGATCAGCGCGATGAAGGCCTCTTCCATGGTAGGGTTGGGCCGTTCGGGCGTGGCTGCGCGGGCGCGGATTTCGGCCGGCGTTCCGCTGGCAAGCACCTCACCGAGCGACATTAATACCAAGTGGTCGCAATATTCCGCCTCCTCCATGAAGTGCGTGGTGATCAAAACCGTTGTTCCGGAAGCAGAATATGCGTTGATACGCTGCCAAAACTCCGTGCGCGCAAGGGGGTCGACGCCTGAGGTCGGCTCATCCAGAAACAAAATCGGCGGCTCGTGCAGCAAAGCCGCGGCAAGCGCCAAGCGCTGCTTAAAGCCGAGCGGCAGATCGCCGGCATTTTGCGCAAGATAGGGGGCCAACGCAAACTCCTCCATCGCCCAAGCAAGGCGTTCGCGTCGGCGTGCGCCTCCCAGCCCATAGGCGGAAGCAAAAAAAGAAAGATTTTGCGCCACGCTGAGATTGGCATAGAGCGAAAACTTTTGCGCCACGTAACCGATCTGGCGCCGTGCTTCGGCAGGCGCCGTGCGCAAATCCTGCCCGGCCACGTTCAGCACGCCGGAGGAGGCGGGCAGCAGCCCGCAGAGCATGCGAAACGTCGTGCTTTTGCCGGCCCCGTTGGCACCCAATAACCCGAAGACTTCGCCGCGATGCACTGTGAAACTCACATCTTTCACAGCGTGGAAAGAGCCGAAAAAACGGTTCAGATTGGAAACGGAAAGTACGGCTTCCGGCTTTGAATTTTCCTGCAGGTTGGCACGGACCATTGGCGCGATAACCGGCTCGGCGCTGGCCCGCTCCATATGGAGCCGATCGAAAAAGGCATCAGCAAAACGCGGTGCGACACGATGCCATTCGGCCCCCGCAACGCTTGGCGGCGCCGCGCCCTGGGCAAGCAGGACCCGAACACCGGAAGTCTCCAGCCTGGCATCCAGAACCGCTGCTTCGGCGCGCAGGCGTTGCTGCAACAAGCGGCGTGAAAGTTCCGCAGATTGAACAAAAAAGCATCGCCCTTCCAACGGTGTGGTAAAAGCGGAAGGCGGACCTTGCGCCAACACTCTGCCTTCGTGCAACAGAATAATATCATCGCAGCGCTCGGCCTCGTCCATATAAGACGTGCTGATCAGCACGCTGACCCCTTGATCTTTAAGGCCTTGAATGATGGCCCAAAGCTCGCGCCGAGAGATCGGGTCTACCCCAACCGTCGGTTCATCGAGCAACAACAGGCGCGGCACACGCAAAAGCGCACAGGCAAGGCCGAGTTTCTGCTTCATACCTCCCGAAAGCTGCCCGGCGCGGCGATCCCCGAAAGGACCAAGCGCCGTCAAGGCTAACAGTGCATCGTAGCGCTCACTTCGTTCGGTATGCGCAAGCCCTTGCAAATCCGCATAGAGGTTGAGATTTTCCCGCACCGTAAGGTCTTCGTAAAGGCCGAAGCGCTGCGGCATGTAGCCGATCTGGCTTTGAATGGCTTGCGCTTTGCTTTTGCTTTCCAACCCCAACACCGTAATGGTTCCGGCATCGGGCATCAGCAGGCAGGCGGCCAAACGCATCAGCGTGGTTTTGCCCGCGCCATCCGGCCCGATCAGGCCCGTAATGCGTCCGGTCGAAATCGTGAACGAAACCTCCGCCAATGCTTTGACTCTGCGGCGCGCAGCACCGAAGGATTTGCTCACCTGGGTAAAGCGGAGCGCCCCTTCCATGGTTACTTTCCACAGGGTGTTTCACCACGGTTGCTGGGTGGGTTGTTGACCAACGGAATTCGCACCGTCACCGGCGCGCCGAGCCGAAGCTTGCCTTCCGGGTTGCACGCGTAAACGTGCAGGCGATAAACCAGCTCGGTGCGAAGCTCGGTCGTCTCCACCGTTTTCGGGGTGAACTCGGCCGTTGTGGCAATGAAACCAATCCAGGCGGGAAATTGCACGCCGGGGAAAGCATCGGTCTCGATAAACGCGCGCATTCCGGGGCGCACGAGGCCTAATTGCCGCTCGGGCAGATAGGCGCGGGCATAGACGGGGTTGTCGAGATCAAGTGTAAACACCGGTGTCTGCGGGGTTACCATATCCCCGGGTTCCAAAATGCGGTCCTCGATTGACCCATCCGCGGGGGCAAAAAGCTTTGCATCCGCAAGCGCGCGGCGGGCATATGCAAGAGCGGCTTGGGCCGAGGCAAGCTGCGCGCGGGCAACCGCAATGTCTTCCCAACGCGGCCCTTCAATCGCCAGCCTGAGCGCCTGCTCGGCGGATTGGCGGTTGGCGATGGCCACTTTCAACGCCTGCTCGGCATTGTCGCGGTTCTGTTTGCTTTCGGCATTGACGACGACGAGTTTGCTATACCGGGCAAGGGTTGCACGGGCATTCGCCTCGGTGGCCAAGGCGCCATCCAGCGCCGCGCGCGCCTCTGCGATTTCTTCCGGCCGCGAGCCGTTGAGCAGGCGGGTGAGCGTTTTGGCGGCCGCTTCGGCGT
>JGI20133J14441_1000549_pt1 | contig 34883 bp, 28 predicted proteins | sample RS3BMetagenome_FD_14441 | JGI IMG/M metagenome (IMG submission 14441)
CCCCAATCCCCAGCTGGCCGCGAATATCGCCAACGAGGTCGCCCAGGTCTTTATCCAGCGTGAGGAAGCCAATCTCTCGGCACAGCTCCAGAGTATCGCTTCCCAGCTCTCGCAAAACCTGGTCAAGACGAAGAGTGATATGGACGCTGCGGAAGAGAAGCTCAGCTCGCTCCAGAGCGCCAATGCTTCCAGCGACCAGATCACCCATCAGCAAGATATCTATAATACCTATCAAACAAACTATAGCGCTCTATTACTCAGCTATAACCAGGTCCAGCTCGAACAGCTTGCCGTCAAAAATAGCCTGAGTATGGCGCAGAAAGCCGTACCACCAGATAAACCGAAGAGCCCCCAGCCATCGCTTGATACTATCCTTGCCGCAGCCCTGGGCTTGCTGCTGATGCTTACTTTGGCATTGCTGCTCGATTGGCTGGATACTTCGATCAAAACGCCGGACGACGTGGCCCGCATCGCGCTGCTGGAGCCCCTGGGCAGTATCCCTGTTAGCAAGCGTCCTCTACTATGTCCGACACCGCCGAACGCTTCCGCTGTCAATGATGATCGCGTGGAGCAGGCATTCGTGACCATCAGCACGAGTTTCAGTGCGCTCAACCGGGGCCAGCGGGCGATACTGGTTACTGGCCTGCGCGGAGGTGCCGGTGCCACAACGACTGCTGTTAACCTGGCTATCGCGCTCGCTCAGACAGGCACACGGGTGCTCCTCATTGATGCGAACCTGCGTCGGCCCGCGCTCCATGAGATCTTCCGCTGCGCCAATACGAAAGGACTCGCAAACAGTTTGACCGACGTCTACCTGTTCTCTGAGGCAGAGCCCGGTATCGTCAATTCGTGGCTCAATCAGTGGGCCACAAACCTGCCTAACCTCTGGCTTTTACCTGCCGGGCCAGAGCCGTCTCATCCGGCGGCGATACTCCGCACGCCGGAACTGCGCATGCTCTGCGACTGGCTCCTGCGCCCGGGCCAGAGCAGCGCTGGCAATGCAATCACCAGGCCAATCGACCTCATCATCTTTGACAGCCTTGCTCTGGAGGATGCTGCCGACACCATCGCCCTGGCCACCAGCACCAGTGCCACTGTGCTGGTTATCCAGGCCGGCAAAGAGCAGCGTGAGACACTGCAAAAAGCTCAGACAACGCTTCAGCGGCTTGGCTCTCCCGTGCTGGGCGTGGTGATCAACCGTCAGCGCTCTCAGCACCGACCTTACTTCTACGCCGACCGCTATCAGCACACGAGCATCCAGGCTCTGGTGGACGGGGCAGAAACCGGGCAGGCAACAACAGACACGCGGACACTGGGCACGCGGCCGTTGTTTGAACAGACACCCCCAGCACTGCCGGTTTTGCCGGCGAACTGGAATCATCAGGACCATAGTGGAAGCCGGGCACCCGACCGCCGCGAAGACTGGCTCCGGGCATCACCACGGCAGGATTAAGGCAGTATGGCTCAAACCGTATCGCCCAACCTCCCGCCAGCCGATGGGGCAGTACCCATTATCCAGAGCCGCCCCATCACTGAGCGCCTGAGATGGCCACGGCCAGCCCTGCCACAGGTGGTGCTGGGCATTGCCTTTGGCATCTTGCTCTTGCTGGTGATTCTCGGCTGTGCCGCAAGTCCATCACCGTTTATTCCGGTTGTGCTGCTCGCCGCCCTGGCTGTCATGGCGCTGGCAGCCATGCGCCCGCGTATTGCTTTGCTGCTCGTCTTCACCGGGGCAGGTCTCCCATCGCTGCTGCTGCCATTACCCGGACACAATATGCGCCCGGTAGAGATCGGATTGCTGCTCTGCCTGCTCGCCATTGCCGTGCGCCCTGCCCCCATTCGGCTGCGTCTGCCCCACCTGCTGGCGTTGCTATTTGGCGCCATTGCCATCGTCTCGTTCATCCATGTACCCGAGATTACGACAGCCGTGAATGACTTCGGTGCAGATAAGCGGCTTTATGGTCTGCTCCTGATGATTCTGGCTCTCTTCTGCGGCGCATTTCTGGTTGACCACGTCAAGGACGTTTCATCCTTCCTGGTTATGATCCTCCTGACGAACATTCCACTCTATCTCATTGGTCTGGCACAGGCTCTGGGCATGCAAGTGCCCCCACTGCTAGAGACCAGTGGGGCACAAAATCTGATTACATCACAGGGACGGCTGTGGGGACCATACACCGGGCCAGCCACGTTCGGATTATACCTAATGAACCTGCTCGCAGTAGCCCTGGCTTGCTGGCTCCTCGGCACGCGGCGGCGCGATCGCATGATCGGTGCGCTGATGACCATCGCGACGACGCTGGAAATTATTGGATCGGGCACACGCAGCGTCGCTATTGCCGTGGTCGTCATGCTCGTTGCCACGTGTGTGCTCACACGCCGCTTCAAATTGTTTCTGGGCCTGGCAGCCATGGCCGGCGGAGCATTGCTCCTGTTCTGGCCAAAGATCCTGCCTCTTTTCGCCCATTCGGATTACTCCACTTCCGACCGTATCTTCCTCTGGAATGAAGCGCTTAAACTGATTACGACGCACCCATGGATAGGTATTGGTCTGTCACAGTTTCGCTTCTACTATGCCCATCTCATTGTCAGCGATGCTGCCCGGCTCAATGCTGACGCGATCAGCGTGCACAACCAGTATCTCGAACTGGCGATGGAGAGCGGCATTCCCTGGCTGATCGTCGGGGTGCTGCTGCTGGCCAGTATCGTCTTCTCCTGCTGGCGTGCCTATCGCCGCGCGCAACGCGCGCAACAGGCTATGCTACTGGCAGCAATACTGGCGATGCTGGCAAACATCACCACCGGCTGTTTTGATGTGCCACTGGATAAAACTGAAGGAACGGTCTTTCTCTTCCTGCTGGCCGGGCTGGCACTCGGCATAGTCGAGCGCATGCGCTGCTCCGCTCCTTTTCCCCTGTCCACTGCCGTCGCTTTGCCCGACAACGCGGAGGGGAACCCTCTGCCGGCATCTCCCCTCCCTCTTCTTATTAAGGAAAGGGGAAGAGGAATCCGGTCCGCAATCCCTAAGAGCGACAGCATCCGGCCGCAGCGCGAAGCCGATGGTGAGCGCAGCTCGCCGCCTGTGGATATTCCCGCCATCACCGGCCCAGTGCCAACCGTACAGGGTGCCGGACGAGCCATTGTCATCCAGTTGCTGTCCTGGAGTGTGACCATCCCGGCATCACTCGTCATGACTGTGCTGCTTGCACGCTATCTTGGCCCCACTCAGTATGGCGAATATAGTTTTACGCTTCCCTTCCTGGCCGTCTTTGCGCTGCTAAGCGGCATTGGCATGGATCCCTTGATTATCCGCCAGCTGAGCCGCCAGCCACGCAGCGAATGGCGCCACACGCTCAGTTACGCTGCCGGTACACGCTTGCTCTCCACGATTCTCAGCGCCATGCTGGCAATCATCGTGGCATGGCTCCTTCCAGTGACAACCGAGCAGCGAAGTTTACTGCTGCTCGGGAGTATCTCGTTGCTCTTCTGCTACCAGTTCAGCGGTTTTCGCATGATCTACGATTATGGCTTCCGGGCAGAGCAGCGGGTGAGCATACCTGCACTCCTGGAGGCAGCAGACCGCCTGGCTACGACCGGGCTGGTGGTGATTATTATCTTGCTGCATCTCTCCCTCCTGTGGGCCTACTTCCTCATTACGTATTCCGATATTCCCTTCTTCTTGATCCTGGCGTTCATCAGCCGGCGGCGCTTTGGCGTTCGTGTGCGCTTCAGCCTGGTCCGTGCCCGCGACCAGGTGCTCAGCGGTCTCCCCCTGCTGGGCTACAGCGCACTGGTGCTGGTCGCCTGGCGAGCCGATCTCTTCCTGCTGATGGCCCTGGCCGGGCCGCTGAGCGTCGGCATCTATGCCCTGGCGCTGCGCATTACTGAGCCGCTCCTTTCCATTGTCCTGGCATATGTGACCGGGCTCTACCCGCTGCTCTGTGCCCGGTTTGCCCAGGGACGCACACAACTGGCTGCTGTCTACCGACAGGCAGTGCGGCTGCTGGCGCTGGTCTTTATCCCGCTGGCCATGCTGGTGAGCATCAGAGCCCATCCCATTATCTTACTGCTGGGCGGTCAGGATTTTGCCGCCGCTGCCATCGCGGTACAGCTCCTGATGTGGGCAACTGCACTGGCTGCATACAGCCAGCTGGCTGCGCGCACCTGCATGGCCGCTGATCTGGAGCGCCGGATACCCCTGGTGACCGGCATCTCAGCCAGCATCAATGTGCTGGCGAACGTGATGTTGATTCCCCACTGGCAGGTCCTGGGCGCAGCTATGGCAACCCTGCTGAGCGAATCGGTCGAACTGGGTCTATACTCCGCGCTGCTGATCCATCAGGTACGGCTCTTCCCGCCACTGGGCATCCTGATGCGTGTATTCGCCGGTAATCTACCGGCTCTGGCCTTCCTGCTCTGGCAGCAACAAATGCCTCTGCCACTGACCATTCCTGTTGTCCTGGCGCTGACCACTGCCGGGTGCGCGGCAACCCGCACGCTGACGCTGAGCGATGTCACCACTGTCTGGCATATGTTCCACACCCGCCATGACCGGCAGCCGGCGACGCCAGAAGATATCGCCAACTGGCCAACTGTTATTCTTCCTAAGATCCAGGGATAGAGGGGGGACTCATGCGCGTAGCGATTGACTTATTCATCGCCGATAAGGAACCGGGAGGTATGCTCTATGCCACGCAGGCGCTCATCAGCGGGCTGGCGCAGATCGATCGGACAAACGAGTATATCATTATTACCGCGCGTCCGGAGGCGCATCAGGCGCTGGCAGCAACCGCCAATATCCATATCCATCCGGTACGTGTTCGTTCCTGGCGGGGCATGCTGATCCAGCATCAGTTGCTGCTGCCGGATGTGCTGCGCCGGCTGCGACCCGATGTCCTGCATGTACCGGCATTTGCTGCTCCGATCGGCTGGAACGGGCCGCTGGTACTGACCGTTCATGACCTGGCCTTCTTAAAGGTACGCCACCAATCGTCAGCCTATGGGCGCCTCTACTGGCAATATCTTCTCCGTGAGAGCACACGACGAGCACAGCGCATCATTGCTATCTCCGAACAAACCCGCCATGAGCTTACCTCATTCTGGTCGATCCCGTCTGAGCGCATTCGGGTGATCCACAACGCGCTCCGCCCCTCGCTCCAGCATGTTCCGGTTTCTAGCGAGCAGATACAAATGATGCAACAGCGCTATGGCGGCGATTACCTGCTCCATGTAGGTCGTATTGTCCCGCGCAAGAATGTGGAGCTGCTCATTCAGGCCTTTGATCTGCTGGCGCCGCGCTTCCCTGGCCTGCATCTGGTGCTAACCGGCGGTGCCGGCTACGGCAGCGAACCGGTGCTGCATCAAATTGCCGCCTCATTATATCGGGAGCGCATTCATCTGGCCGGCTGGGTAACTGACGAGCAACTGGCATTGCTCTATGCCGGTGCCCGCGCGCTTGTCTTCCCTTCCCGCCATGAGGGATTTGGCCTGCCTATCGTGGAAGCCATGGCTTATGGTACACCGGTCGTTGCCAGCCCCGAGGCAGCCAGCAGGGAAGTCGCCGGCGAGGCTGTAGTTCGCGCAGACTGCTCAAGTGCACCGCCGCTGGCCCAGGCTATTGCCGCAGTGCTGACCGACGAGGCCCTGCGTGCACGCCTGATACAACAGGGCCGGGCCCAGGCGCAAATGTTCACCAGTGAGGCCTGTGCTGCTGCCACACTGCGTGTCTATCAGGAAGCCCTCGGCATTGAAGCGCCGATCGCTTCCGCAGAAGCATCAGACATATTTGGCGCAATGCCGCCGCAGATCGGCATGCGCATGCCGATCTCACAGCCGGAGTAAGCTGATCAAGCAACAAACAGGAAAGAGAGCTGACCCTGAACCACCCGTGAAGGAGCTTGCAGCCCATGGTCCACACTCGTAACGTTCCTGTGTCTGTATCCATGGCGGCACCAGATTGCCGCCAGCTTCCAGAGCTTACGGAGGCGAACCCGCCGGTGAGCGTGATTATCCCTGTCTCCCGGCCGGAACAGGCTGGGCCAACGCTGGCATCGCTGCTGCGGCAGCGCTATGGCGGCGAGATGGAGATCATCGTTGCTGGACCGGCTGCCAGCGATCTGGCCAGACACTGGCCAGTCGTTCCCGTCACCTATACCCGTACCGCCCGCGACCCCCACGAGGCAGAAACGAGCGGTACCGTCTTCTTTGGGGATGGGCATGTGATCAGCCAGGCGCGCAACCTCGCCGCGTTACGCGCCAGGGGAGCAGTGTTACTTTTCCTCGACGATGACTGCATCGTGGCAGAAGATTGGGTGGAACGCAACGTACGCGCTCTCCAGGAGCCGGGTATCGGCGCGGTTGGTGCACGTGTGCGCAGTCCGGCGCTCGCTGCTCAACCTGCCACTTCCGGCCGGTGGCGTGTGAGGACCCGCACGTTCTTTGCCCGCTGCACCGACTTTACGAACTTTGGCTACTATCAACATGGGCATCGCATGGACCAGCCGGTGGCCGGGGCCAGTATGGGTGTCCTGCGGACAGCATTCGCGGCGGTGGGCGGATTCGATATCTCGCTGTGTACCAGCGAGGATATGGACCTCTCATTCCGGCTCCAGAAGCACGGCTACCGGACGGTCTACTGTCCCGATATCGTCGTCTGGCACGACCACCACCGCGATACGCTGGGCAAGTTCCTGCACTATAACTACACGCGTGGTCTGGCTGCCGGCCTGACGACGAAGATCGCCCATCGCGATCGGGGGCTGAAGAACCGCCTGCTGTCGAGCGTGCGCTTCCCGCCCCTCTTCCTGCTCCTGCTGCCGTTCATTGCCACGGCGGCAACTGCATCTATTGTCGCGCTGAACCTCGGCGAAAACTGGGATGTGCTGCTCTATGCGCCGTTCATCCTCCTGGGCAAGCTGACATATGAATTTGCTGTTTTCCGGCAACTGATCGCGCCCGTGTCCGCGAAGGAGGAGTCATGATCCAGCAAGAATCTGAACGTCCGCATCTCATAGCGGCAACACTGCGTGTCACCGTGGCACGTGATGCTGGCGCTCTCACCACGCTCCACGACGAATGGGACGCACTCCTGGACCGTGTGCCCAGGGCTACCGCCTTCCAGAGCGCAGACTGGCTTGCTACCTGGTGGCGCTATCTGGGTAGCGGCCGTGAGCCCTGGCTGCTGCAAGTACGCGATGCTATGGGCACGCTGGTTGGCCTGGTGCCGCTCCAGCTGGAGCGCTATGGCATCTGGCCGCTGCGCCTGCGCATGCTGCGCTGGCTCGGCTATGGCACCGGTGGCCTGACTGACACGCTGGGGCCACTCTTCGCCGCCGGCTATGAAGAGGTGGCCATGCAGATGGCGCTGGATCACCTCTTCCAGCATGAGCAGGAGTGGGACCTGCTGGAGCTGGCACGCACTCCTGACCGCTTCGTCCCGGTATTGCAGAGTCAGGCTCAGCGTGCCGGCTATCAGATAGCGATCTTTGAGCCGATCGACTGGCTCTACATCCATCTGCCGGCGGACTGGGCAACGCTCCAGCGCACACTCAGCAAGAATCTGCGGAGCAACCTGCCGCGCTATCGCAATCGGCTCCATCGCGAAGGCCACCGTGAATCGTTCATGTTGCTCACCGAACCGGAGGCCATCACCGCCGCACTCCCACGATTCTTCGAGCTGCACCGTCTGCGTTCCCGGGCCAGAAATATGAAATGGCATGGCAACTACTATGCCACAGCGGTCAGTCGGGCCTTCACCACCGAGGTTGCCCGCGTGCTCAGCGCCCAGGGACGGCTGGCGCTGGCGCAAATGGTGGTCGATGATACTGTTGTTGCTGCCCAGCTCCTGCTCTTCCAGGGGCAGACGATGTCCACCTATTTCTCAGGGTTTGACCCAGCATGGGGCCGCTACAGCGTCATGATGCTGTTGACCAGAGCATGTGTGGAATACGCCATCCTCCGGGGCATGCGCTGGATAGATCTGACCGCCGGCGCCGGCAGTCAGGCCAAGCGCCAGTGGGGCAACGAAGAGGCGCTCACCTATCGCGTACAGATTACACGACCTGCCCTGCTGCCGTGCCTGGCCGCACAGGCTATCCGCAAATGGTACGACCGCCGCCGTCGCTGGGCCGAGCAGCAGGCGCAAAAGTCGCAGCGACCATCCGGGCCAGCTGAACAGGATATCAAATCGGAGGAAGCATGATACGGCTGGTTCCACTTGATGAGACAACGTGGGACACCGAACTGGCGCGCCACCATCAGGCAACGCTCTTCCATACTTCGCGCTGGCTCAATTTGCTTCAGCGCACGCATGGCGTCCAGACCGAGCGCCTGGGCATCTTCGCAGGAGGCCGGCTGTGTGGCCTCTTCCCCGTGCAGCAGCGGCGACGGGGCCCCTTTATACTGATGGGATCGCCAGTTAGCGGCACAGCTACCCCCTATCTGGGGCCGCTCGTTCCCGATGAGCTGCTACCGGCAACGCTCACCGCCTTCGCCAGCCTGATCCAGCACCGGCGCCCGGCCATTGTCCATCTTGGCTTCCCCTATGCCGTCAATCCCGCGCTGGTCACAGCACTCGGCTACCAGTTTTATCCCCAGACCACGCTCGTCATCCCGATCCGGGGACGGACCAGAGATGACCTGTGGCAGGGATTGAAGAAGAGCTGCCGTGCTCATGTGCGCCAGGCAGAGCGACGTGGTGTAGAGATCAGCGAAGCGCAACAGCCAGATGTCCTTGAGGATTACCTCCGGTTTGAGCGTGCAGTCTTCGCCAGACGGGGGCTACCACCGCCAAACCCCAGGCAGTATTACTATGAACTGTGGGAGTCGCTTCGCCCGGCCGGGCAAATGAATGTTTTTGTTGCTCGTTGCGAGGGCCACATCGTCGGTGTACAGATCAATGGCATCTACCAGGGCAAGCTCTATGGCCTGCACGGCGCCGTTGACGCCCGCTATCGCGATCGCTGCTACCCGGGCAACCTGCTCGAATGGCACCTGATTGCCTGGATGGCCGATCATGGTCTGGAGCTCTATGATATGATCGGCGGATCCGATCCTGGTTGGGGCCAGTTCAAGCGCAGCTTCGGCTCCGTACCGGTCGCGATGACTGCCTGCATCGACGAGCGCTCGCGCCTCTTCACCTTCGCACGGGCCGCCCGCCAGGCCGTGCAACGCCTTCGCGGCGGTGGCCGAATGCAAGGATGAGCTCTTCCCCGGTGCAGCATCCATCTATTGGGACAGCCCTGTAGCTATATGGCTATAAGATAAAACCACGCCCTCTCGGACTGCTCATGGTATCAGTCTGGACGAGATCCCAACCGGCTCGCTTTCGCCGAGCCGGTTTTGTCTGGTTGTGGTATAATTGCTCTCAAGCAGTTCCCCTGGTTATCCGGCAACATATGCCAGATAACCAGAAACCTGGCTCAGATGAACAGAGAAAGCTGGTGATATAGGGCATGCCTGATGCAGACGATCCGTCAGCCCTGCATGATCGCAAGGCCTGCCCCGCTTTTCAGTTGCAGATCCATCATGCAACCATCCATTCCCTTCTGCGTGAACGGCTGCTCTCAGCAGAGCTCCCCACTCCCACCACCGACCGGGTGCCCCATGGCACGGTAACCGCCCGCACACTGAGCCATCCGGTCGCCTCTGCCGCCGCGCAAACCGTCCGCGGTCACCATGGGGTTTTCCCACATGCAATCGAGTGGCAGCGCCTCCCTGAGGCCACTCTTGGCAAGGGTGCCTGGGATGTTGCACGTGAGCAGCTTGCTCTATGGCTGGCACAGGTGATCCAGCCACCAGCAGACGCTGTTCCTCAGGCACTGCCTCATCCCGCGGCACTGGCTATCACCGGGCTTGTTCCTGCAGCCGATTGGATTGGCTCAGCGAGCGCTTTTTCCACCATGCCGGACAGGACGCGCACATTATCCCGGCTCTCGATATGCATGTCTATCACCAGAACGCGCAGATGCAGGCGGCGCAGGCGTTGCAGGCCCTCGGCTGGCTGGGCTGGACCCCGCCAGCGGATCCGGCAACCTTCACCCAGCTCTTCCCTGGCCTGTCTCCCCGGCCACTACAGCAGGCAGTGATCGCTGTGGCCAGCCGTCTGGTTTGTCCGGTAATGGTGAAGGTAGGCATGGCCGCCCGGGAGGAGCTCGCCCGCTTGTACCAGCAAGCGATGGCCGAGATGCAACAGGAGGATTTCTGCGCAGTCTGGACCTTACTCACCGTCTGGGGGTGCCGGGGGAGTCGGCCCAATAGGGGGTGGGTACGGGGATGATCTTGCAGCAGGGCAACAGGAACCGGCCGCTAATGAGGCCCTGTCCCTAATCGGTCAGTGGTGGAAAAGGCTATAATAAGGGGTGGAGTTCAAGACAATTGCGGTGAAAGCCTCGCTGGTGGGTGCGAGCTGATCGCCACCACGAGGAAGCGCGTCAGTCCAGTGCCGTCGATCTTGTGCTCCCTGAGAGCCGGTGCACACCTGCAAGGGAAAGAGCTGAGCTATGTTCCCTCTGTCGCAGCACTCTGTGATCAGCCCGGTGCTGATCGGGCGCGAGGCGCTTCTCTCCAGCCTCCAGGGCCTCATCGAGCGACTGGCGGAATCGCACGGGCAGGTAGCCCTGCTCGTGGGGGAGGCAGGCGTGGGCAAGTCGCGCCTGGTCGCCGAGGCGCGCCGCATTGCTGAGCGGCGCGGGCTGCTTGTTCTGCAGGGTGAATGCTTCGAGTCGACCCGCTCGCTGCCCTATGCGCCGTTCCTCGATTTGTTGCAGACGCTCCTGCTGAGCCAACCTGCGGCGGTGGTAGCTCGCTTGCTAGAGCCGGCGGCAGCGGAGCTGAGCCTGTTGCTGCCCGAGCTGAGCGTGCTGGCGACAAACAAAGGTGGTGAGACAGCACCGAACCCTATGTCTTCCCTGTCGCCCGAGCTACTGCAGCGCCGCCTCTTCTGGTCCTTTACGCGCATCTTGCTGCACATGGCCAGCCTCCGGCCCTTGCTGCTCGCGATCGAAGACCTGCACTGGAGCGATGAGACGAGTCTGGAGCTCCTCCTCTACCTGGCCCGTCGCCTCGCCGATCAGCCGGTGCTACTCCTGCTGACCAGCCGCAGCGAGGAGCTACAGCAGCCGCCGCTGGCTCACTTTCTGGCACAGCTCGATCGCGAGCACCTGGCGGTGGAGTTCAGCCTGTCCCGCCTGAGTCGCGCTGAGGTTGGTCAGATGCTGGCCGCTATCCTCAGTGTGCAGCGACCCTCATCCCTGCCCACAGGGCTGCTGGAGCATCTCTTTACACTGAGCGAGGGCAATCCTTTTCTGGTTGAGGAGCTGCTCAAAGCGCTGCTCATGAGCGGCAGGCTTACTCATACGGAGACAGGCTGGCGCTATCAGCCGCCGCTCTCACTACAGCCCGACACCGCCTGGCGCACGGAGCGCAGCCTGATTCCGCGCAGCATCCGCGAGGCGCTGCGGCAGCGCTTACCGTTGCTGAGCGCCCAGGCGCGGCAGTTGCTGCTGTTGGCAGCGGTTGCCGGGCGGCGCTTCGATGTATCGCTGCTGCAGCAGGTGACGGGCGCCGATGAGCGGCAGCTGCTGGCGCTGATCAAGGAGCTGATCAAGGCGCAGCTGGTGGTCGAGGTCTCCGCCGAGCACTTCGCTTTTCGCCATGAGCTGATCCGGCAGGCGCTCTACGCCGATATGCTGCGCGAGTGTCGCCTCTACCATCGCGCTCTCGCCGAGGCCATCGAACGCCTGGGGCCGGGGACGCTGGAGCAGCGCCTCAACGATGTGGCACAGCACTGCTACGAGGCCGGGCTGTGGGAGAAAGCGCTCCACTATGCCCGGCGCGCCGGCGAGCGCGCCCTGGCGCTGCATACGCCGCGCGCGGCCTTGCTGCATTTCACGCGCGCCCTGGAGGCGGCAGCCCAGCTGGGCCAGCCGGCGCCAGCCCGCCTCTGGTACGGACGGGGCGCGGCCAGCGCTATTTTGGGCGACTTCGCTCAGGCCCGCAGCGACTATGAGCAGGCGTTGCAGCTCGCCCAGACTCAGGGAGATGAGCAGCTCGCCTGGCAGTGCCTGATCGATCTCGGACTGCTCTGGTCAGAGCGGGATTATCAGCAGGCGGGCCTGTTCTTTGAGCGCGCGCGGGTACTGGCGGAGCGCCTCGGTGCGCCGCTGCTGCGCGCTCATAGTCTGAACCGCCTGGGGAACTGGCTGGTGAATGTCGGGCAACCGGAGGCGGGGCTGCAGGCCCATCGCCAGGCGCTGGCGATCTTCGAGGAGCTGCAGGATCGGCCCGGTATGGCCCAGACACGCGACTTGCTCGGCGTCGCCAGCGCCTTTGCCGGCGAGCCGATCGCAGCGGTGCAGCACTATGCTCAGGCGATTGCCCTCTTCCGCAGCCTGGAGGACTATCAGGGACTGGTCTCCAGCCTGGCGATTCGCAGCACGCTGGCAAGCCGCGGCCTGAACGAGGCGTTGACGATCATTGCCTGGCCACCGGCGGCCTGCGAAGGAGAGGCGCGTGAGGCGCTGCAGCTTGCTCAGCGGCTGGACTGGTCCGCCGGGGAGGTGCTGGCCGAGCATTGCTTTGGCCTGGTGCTGCTCTCCTATGGGAAGTTTGGCCAGGCCTGCGCCCATCTGCAGCGGGCCCTGACGCTGGCGCGCGCGATCCATCATCAACAATGGCAGGTCGCCGCCCGCCACCATCTGGCCCGCCTCTTTCTGCTGTTGCTGGCGCCGGAGGAGGCGCTGCGCGAGCTGGAGGCCGCGCTGCCGCTGGCGCAGGAGCTGGGTTCAAGCTGGTGGCTGGGCCATCTCACCGTCTGTCAGGCTCTGGCCTGCCTGTTGCAACGCCAGCTCAGGGAGGCCGAGGCACGGCTGAGCGCCCTGTTGCCGACAGATCGGCCGCCCCGCACGCTGGTTGAGCGCCGCCTGGCCTGGGCCGCGGCTGAGCTGGCGCTGGCCCGGGGCCGGCCCGCGGAGGCTCTGGCCCGCTGTGATGAGCTACTGGCGACCTCGCCGACGCCGCAGGCCGCTGAGACTGAGGGCGCAATGGCCCTGCCCAGTCCCTGGCTGCTCAAGGTGCGCGCTCAGGCCCTGCTGGCTCTCGATCAGCCGGAGGCCGCCGCCGAGACGCTGGCCATTGCCCGCGAGAGCGCCCGCGCCAGCCATGAGCTGCCCGTCCTGTGGGAGATCTACCGCCTCCTTGCCCAGGTGTCCCTGCGTCTGCGGCGTGAGGAGCAGGCCCGGCAGGCCTGCCGCGAGGCCGCCCGCACCATTGCCACGCTGGCGCGCAGCATCGATGAGCCGGCGCTGCGCCGGCAGTTTCTCCAGCGCGCCGCCGCCACGCTGCCGCTCCGGTCGGTGCTTAAGCGCTGGCAGCCCGCGCGCCAGGGCCAGGTGCTGGCCGCACTGACGCCGCGCGAGTGGGAAATCGCCCTCAAGGTGGCCGCGGGCAAGTCCAACCGTGAGATCGCCGCCGAGCTGGTGCTCAGCGAGCGCACGGTCGAAAGCCATGTGAGCAATATCCTCGCCAGGCTGGGCTTCAGCTCGCGCACCCAGATTGCCACCTGGGTCCTGCAACAGCCTCAGGCCTCCAGGCCGGGCTGAGGCTTCCCAGGCCGCCCGCTGCACCATCTCCCCATCCCGCCCGTTCTTCTCGCCGGCCTCTCCCCGAAACCACTGACTTCCCCTGGGGTCCAGGCGCCATCTTGCGCCGCCAGCTCCGTACTCGCTGCGGCTCCAGTTCCGTGCTTTCCACGATGGCCGCGCCGCGCGCTCCGGCTATACTTTCTCCCAGAAGCGAACAGATGAGCGCGGCGCTTCGGATCTGGCGGGTCCAGTGCGAGCCCGGCTTGACGGCCCCCGTCGCTGGAAGCCGCCCAACCAGGAAGCGGCGCGCTAGAGTCGAGAAAGGAGGTCTCGCTGATGCAGGCGATCGATGATGTGCTGGCGATCGAGGGAGCTATTGTGGCCTTCGACTTCGCCCCTGATGGTCAGGTGCTCGCCAGCCGGGCCAGGGCGGAGCTGGCGCCCGAGACGGTCAAGAGCCTGGCCCAGATCTGCGCTACCATCACACAGCTCTTCAATAGTCTGGCGCCCGCCCTGCCTGCTCTGACAGGCGCTGGCTGGGCTCCGCAAAATGGCTGGCTCTACTGCGGCGGCAGCCTGACTCTGGTGGTCGACAACGGACGGCGCGCCGTGGTTGTCGATGCCGCCAAAGTCGATCTCAACCGGACCGTCGATACGCTGTTTCGGAGCCGCTAAGTAAGATCGGAGAAGATGATCAGCCACAAAAGGAGTGTGTTCAAGCAATGGGAAGCGCACAACAACAGGGAGAGCTCTGGGGAGCCCGTGCCCAGGATTGGGCGGAGCTACAGGAGCGGGTGCTGTTGCCGGCCTATGAGGAGGTGCTCTCGCGTCTGCAAGTGGGCGCGGGGACACGCCTGCTCGACGTGGGGTGCGGCGCCGGGCTGGCGGCGCGCCTGGCGGCTGAGCGCAGTGCTCAGGTCTGGGGCCTGGATGCCTCCGGCGCCCTGATCGCTATCGCCCGCACGCGCGTGCCCGCCGGCGATTTCCGTGTCGGGGAGATGGAGGAGCTGCCCTACGCCGACGGCAGCTTTGATGCCGTGACGAGCTTCAACGCCTTCCAGTACGCCGCCAATCCGGTGCATGCGCTGCAGGAGGCGCTCCGGGTGACGCGGCCCAGTGGGCGGGTGGCGATGGTCGTCTGGGGCCAGGCCCGCGACTGCGAGCACGCCGCGACGCTGGCCGCCGTGGCCGCTTTACTGCCGCCTGCACCGCCGGGCTCCGAGGCGGCTGGCCCCTTCGCGCTTTCGGAGCCAGGCAAGGTCGAGGCCCTGATGAGCCAGGCCGGCCTGACGCCCCAGGAAAGCGGTGAGGTCGCCTGTCCCTTCGAATATTCTGACGATGAAACGGCCTGGCGCGCCATCAGCTCGGCTGGCCCACTGGTCATGGCGATCCGCCATGCCGGCGAGGAGAAGGTGAAGGAGGCCGTGCTCGCTTCCTTGCAGCCTTACCGGACCAATAGCGGCGGCTATCGACAGCGCAATATGTTCCGCTACGTTATCGCCCGGGCCTGAGCCGCGCGTGCGTAGCAGGCACATCCCTCTACATGGCGAGCGAGCCGGCGTGCCACCAGGCTCGTAGGGGCACGATATATCACGCCTCTCCGCTTTGCGCCTGACGCGGGCAATCCGTCCATAGCTTGGCTTGGCGTGGGCGTCCATGGCGAGGATGGGCGCGATTCATCGCGCCCATCTTGCGGTTGGACCCACGCGCGTGGGGGGAACCGCCTTCGGGAGGGCCGCCGAGCCTCGTGGTTCATAAGAGCCACACCAGAGACGGCAGCCCTCCCGGCCTGCTGCTCCCCTCTAGCGAGACGCTCCAGACGCCGGTACCGCCCTATCTTCACCAGCAATCAGCAGGCGACGCCCTGGCCACACCCAGCTCCAGCGCCCCAGCAAGGTGGCAATTGCTGGCACCAGCAGGGGACGCACGATGAATGTGTCGATCAGCACACCCGTACTGATCGCGAAGAAAGATTCAGCGATTTCCAGCACGGGGCTGGCCACCGCGCGCGAAAAGCTAGCGGCCATCACCAGCCCGCAGGAGGAAACGACGCCTCCGGTCAGCGCGACAGCTGCGGCAATGCCCTGACACTGGCCCAGTCGTCCAATCTCTTCGCGCATACGCGCCATCGTCAGAATGTTGAAATCTTCTCCCAGCGCCGCCAGGAAGATGAAGGCAAAGATGGGCACCAGGTAGAAGAACGGCTCACCCAGGATATCGTGATAGAACAGGTTGGTCAGGCCGATGGCCGTGCCTGCCGAGAGAGCAATCGTCGCCAGCAGGTACAGGGGTGCCGTCAGGCTGCGTAGCAGCAGGGACAGAATCACGTAGATGGCCAGGCAGACCAGGGGAACGATGAGGCGGAAATCCGCGCCCAGCTGGCCCGCCTGGTCGTAGGTCAACCCGCTCTGGCCATCCACCAGCACCTCCGCACCCACCAGTAGCGAGCTTTGCAGAGCCTCCCCGGCCTTCGTGTAGATGGCTCCTACCGCCTGCATCGCTTCCGGTGAGCTGGCTTCTACATCCAGCGTCAGCATGAACTGGCTGGCACTGCCATCAACGGCAAAGAACTGGCTCATCTGCGCTGGCGCAAGCGCAGCTCCCGGCGGCAGTGGTTGCCCGTTGGGCTGCGATGGTGCCTGGACGCTCGTTACATGGGGCACGCTCGCAAGTACCTGCGCCAGCCTGGCCAGCGCCGCTACATACTGGGGCTGGCGCAGATCATGCCCCGGGAAGCTGATATAGACCGGCGTCTGCGTGAGATCCTGAAAGTGCAGCTCGAAGGCCGCGAAGGCTTGCCGTGACGGGGCAGAGGCAGGTAGCGATAGCAGGTCATCAAATGAGAGGGTTGCTGTCAGCGCTGAAATTGCTAAAGGCGCTAGTATGAGCACCGAGATGATCACGAGTGGCCAGGGGTGCTCCGTAACCAGCCGCCCGGCATGTGCCCACAACCCCCGCTCCGGCACGGAATGGTCAGTCAGTGTAGCCGGGCGCGGCCTGGCGGGCCAGAAGAGCACCCGCCCGCACAGCGCCATCAGTGCAGGCAGGAGGGTCAACCCGGCTAGCAGCAGGCACAGGACCGCCACCGCCACCGCCGGGCCGGTCACCTTGAGCAGCGCCAGCCGGGCCAGGCCCATGAGGCCGGTCGCAACGACCACTGTCAGCGCGCTGGAGGTGATCGCCTCTCCGACGCGCCCAATGGCCCGCGCCAGCGCCGCACGACGGCTGACCTGATCCGCGTCGGTGCTGCGGCGGATCTCCTCCCGGTAGCGCGAGAGCAGAAAGACCCCGTAGTTGGTGCCTGCCCCCAGCAAGATGATGAAGACATATTCCAGGCTGAAGCTCTGCACCGGCAGCCCGAAGAGCTGACCGAACCAGGCCAGGGCAGCGATCGAGAGTGCGAACGCCAGCCCGATCGTCACAAGTGGCACCAGCACCGCCAGCGGCGAGCGATAGACGAAACCGAGTACCAGCAGAATGATGAGCAGGCCAAGCAGCATCCCCGCCCCAACGTGGTTGAAGATGCTGGAGAAAAAATCATGGTTGATGGCAGCAGCACCAACCAGCCCGACCGTCACGCCGGCTGGCTTTGCCAGCTGTGCCAGATGGGCATCAATCGCACTGATCGAATCCTGCAGGAGAGTGTCTTTGGTTGTATCCCAGGTGATGGGCAGGCGCAACGCTTGATGATCAGCGCTCTCCAACGCGGCAACTGGCACCTCAGGTCCCGGGGCAACAGCGCTCAGCAGGTGCGCCGGGCGCGTGGCCGGATCATTGAGCCAGGCAGCAATCTGCTGCGCCAGCACCACATCGTGATCTGAGATGCCATGCGTATCGGTCAGGATCAGCATGTCGATCTCGTGACCGGCTGCGCGCTGCCCGGCCACAAACCTGGTCGCGTACAGCTGGCTCGGCGCGCTTGCCGGCAGAGATGAGAGGTTCTGCTGCTGAGCAACGGCACCAAGCGCAGGGCTGAAGCGCAGAGCGGCTACGACCAGTACCACCCAGGCCAGCACGATGACCAGAGGCCAGCGGGCCACGATCTGCCCCCACTTTTCGAGTAAAAGCTCCATCGGCATTCCTTCCTTTCAGCACAAGGCTGCATGGCTTCATCGCTACTGTGCTGAAAAGAAGTATAGCCGGGCAGCGGGCGCAGCGCATCGGCCTGGGGGTGGAATGGAGGTGGATTCTTCGCGGGCCGATCGTCCATCCGCAGGTGGAGATGAGCCTAGACGAGGCGGTGCTTCTGAGCCAGCACAATCGCGTGCGCACGATCACGCGCACCTAGCTTGGCAAAGATATGGTTGATGTGAGTCTTGACGGTGGTCTCGCTCACACAGAGCGCTTGGGCAATCTCGGCGTTGCTCTGGCCACGCGCAATGGCGCGCAGCACCTCGTGCTCGCGTGTAGTCAGTCGAAAGCCCTGACTCGGCTCCGGGCGCGCCAGCCCCGCTAGCAGACTGGCCGCGCTCTGTCCCTGTAAGAGCACCTGCCCGCGGGCCACGGCGCGGACAGCAGTGCACAGCTCTTCGGCGCTGCTGTCCTTGAGCAAAAAGCCTACCGCGCCCGCCTGCACGCCTTCAACGACCATGTCAGGCATGTCGTAGGTTGTGAGTAAGACAACGCGCGTGGTGGGGGAGACCTGCAAGATTCGCCGCGTCGTTTCGATACCATCGCGACGAGGCATGCGAATATCGAGCAGCATTACATCTGGCCTGGTGGCTGCAGCCAGGGCTTCCGCCTCCAGGCCATCTGCGGCCATACCCACCACGATCATGTCGGGGGCAGCCTCCAGAATGAGGCGCAGCCCCTCGCGGACGAGGCGCTGGTCATCGGCCAGGGCAATGCGAATAGACGCTTCCTTCATGTCTGCACCTCGCTGGCAGGTAGTGGCAGGACGACGCTGACCGCAAAGCCTTCCCCCTCATGCGGGCCGACGAGCAGGCTGCCGCCGATCGCTGCAGCACGCTCATGCATGCCGCGCAAGCCATTGCCAGCGTTACCCCCACTCGGAGGGCCCGACTGGCCAGCCCCATCATCGTGCACAGTGAGGGTAACCGTCTCGGGCTGCCAGGCCAGTTCCGCCCGGACCTGTTTTGCGCCTCCGTGCCGGCAGGCGTTGGTCAGCGCCTCCTGTAGCGCAAAGCGCAGTGTGCTCTCGTGCTCAGGGCTGAGCTGTTGCGGCTGGCCTGTTTCGCAGAGCTGGCAGCTCATGCCGGTGCGGTCGGCGAAGCGATCCGCCAGAGCCAGCAGGCGCGCGCGCAGCGTCTCATCTCTCTGCACTGCCGCACGCAGCATCCCTACGGCACGGCGGCTCTCAGCAATACTCTCACGCAGAACCCCTGCCATCTCATCCAGCATCTGCGCCGTCTGCTCAGGATCACGCAGGACAATCTGACGCGCTGCCTGCACCTGCACCGAGAGCATGGTCAGCGAGTGCGCCAGCACATCATGGATGTCACGTGCGATCCGCGCCCGCTCGCGAGCAGCGGCAAGCTCAGCCGTATGCTCCATCTCTACCCGTAAGCGCTCCTGGGTAGCCCGCAGCTGCAGAATCAGAACAGCCCGTGCGCGTGTTGTCCCGGCGATAAAAACGATGAGCACGAGCGCTCCCAGATCGGTCCATATATCGCTGAGCGCATTGGGCGCACTCGCGAGCAGCGGACTATGCAGCGCGATGCTGCTGAGAACCAGACTATACAGCAAGTGGGATCCGACGAAGAGTGCCCCCGTGATGCCCATGATCGGCAGCGACCAGCGCCAGGGCAGGCGATAGACAACCACCACGGGGATCACCTCGAAGAGCACAGCCCCCAGGAGACTGGCAAACGTGAGGATCAGGCAGCAGGCCAGCACGAGCACACCACCCAGTCCCCACAGGATCAGTCGGCGATCGGGAGCAAAGCGCATCACCGCTAGCAGCCCCAGCCCCAGCAGATAGAGCACCGCCATCAGGCCCAGCGCCCAGAGGGGAACACGAGGACTGTGCACGGCCACCTGCACGGCTGCGAACAGGCAAAGCAGCACTCCCAGCATCCAGGCCAGCCAGATGATCGTTTCTCTCGTGCCTGCGAGCAGAAAGGGGACAGTTTCATGATCCACGCTCTGAGTGGCAGAGTCTGCTTTTTGACGCTGCGCGAACATTGATGCACGGGCCTCGTTGATTCTGCAAAAGAAAGCGGCTCTTCTCTGTCAGCCCTTTAATTCTATCATGCCCGGCTTTCCTTGGGCAATGGAGGTCCAGCTCAGCAACTCAGGCGCGAGCGTACCGCAGCCGACTCCGTCCGTCGCAGATGCTCAGACTCCTGGCGCTCCTGGAGGAACCTCTGACGCCCCTCGCCGCCGTGTTTAGGAAGGGTCAAGGCCGGCTTCCTTTCAGACACCGTCAGATCGTGCGCGCTGAGCGTGGGGCGCAAGCTCTCACGGAAGACTGCTCTGCCATCGACCGCGGCCCATTCAGCTCCAATGGGCCGCCAGACGATCCACCGCCACCTGGCGCGGCCATACGATACGGCTGCTGGCCAGAGGTCGCATGGCTGGAGCCATCAGTGGGTGATTAAGATGTTGATAGAGGGCAGTCGCCAGCTGTCCTCTCACCGCCAGGCGTCACCTCTGCAGAGGTTGCCAGGACGGTCCCCCCGTTTCACCCGGTGGAACCGAAGGCGCGCGGGCGCTGGCCAGCGCCCGCGCAGCGTGACGGCAGAGCTTGATGGCGACAGCGAGGTCTTGACCGGAGAGAACCCGCCGGCATCGCGACGCCGGTTTGAACCCCTGCCGTGAGGCGGGTTGCTCGTGTGTCTTGCCACCCCTGCCAGCTACCCCAAACGGATGGCACCGTTAAGAAATGATGAACACCTGCAGGCAAGCCATCCAGATCCTGCTGGATGAGGCCTCGCGGCGCCTGGCCACGAACGTCATGCAGGGCTGTGGGCGAGCAGGAGGGAACAATCTGGCGGTACGTGTCCGCTCTCTCCTGCGAAAGGCGGAGAGGCGCGTGGCCTGGTAGCTGGTGCGCCGCGTCCACCTTCGCCGGACAGCCCGGCTTGCTGCCCTGGCAGCGGAAAGTGGCCGCCTCTCCAGCCAGACTCTGGTCTCCTTCTGATGCGTGGTGCGCGAAGGATGGATTGTGGCTCAAGCCGTCTTCCCTGATGCGCTGGTACTCCTCTCCGAGGCTCGCGTGCGCAGACCACCGATGCATGTGTGCAGGCCGGTCACGTGCCGCGGCTCACAAGCTGGCGCGTGCGCCATTGGCAGGTCTCCCTGCCGACCCGCCCGCCACACTGGCGCAAGCACTGCACTCGCAGCGAATGTCATCCGCCACCGCCATCCGCTTGCGCAAGGGGTAGCTGCTCTTGTCCACCGGGAAGGGGAAGGCATCGCTGGTGCTGCCCAGGCGGATGGCGCACAGCCTCAGACGATCGTCAAGCGCTGGACCAGCGCGGGCGAGTGTGCGCTATTGCCACCTACCGGATCAGCCCCTGCGGGGAACCACTCGGGGACCAGGTGGCTGGCTCGATCTGGGCGAGGTCCATCCAGCGGTGGTCTGCGATGGAGCGCACATGCTGATTGCTCATAGACGGCGCCTGCGCAGCAAACGACGGTATCAGAACCAGCTCAAAGGCCGCGCTGTCCCCACGCGCGTGGGGGTGAACCGGATGGAGCCTTCCCTTGACTTCTGCATAGCAATCGGTTACAATCCTTGCCGAAAGAAGTTAGTTATCACCAACTAACAGGTAGACGGGGCATGGGCAATTCCGGCATCCAACCAGAAGCGCGGCAGCGGGAGAAGCGCCAACGCCTCAGCGCGCAGGCGCGGCGCGCGTTGATCCTGGCGCGCGCCAAGCAGGTGTTTGCGCAGCACTCCTACCGCGAGGCCAGCACCGGCCTGCTGGCAAACGCCAGTGGCATCACCGAGCCGATGCTCTACAAGCACTTTGGCAGCAAGAAAGGATTGTTTCTGGCGGTGTTGCGCCATTTCAGCGACCAGTTCATCAGCGCGTGGCAACAGCGCATCGAGCAGCACATGCAGGAGGGTCTGCACATCGCCCTGGCCGAAATCGCCATGGATTATCACGCGGTCGTCAAGGCCGATCCTGATGTGCCCCGGGTTATTTTTCAGGGCAGCGCGGCGGCGGCAGATGACCCGGCGTTTGCCGAGGCAACAGAGCGCTATATCATGCAGGTCTATGAGACCTTTCGCTGCTTGACGGCGCGGGCACAGGAGGCGGGCCTGATTGCCGCCGATGTCAATCCCGATGTCGCAAGCTGGGGCTATATGAGCATGGCCTTTGCCGCGCAGTTTGGCCTGATGTACAGTCCGCAGGAATATCAGGATTGGCAAGACCGAATCTTGAGCGCAGCCAGCCGGCTCTGGCTACGGGGGCTGCGACCTCAGCCGGAGTGACCTTTTTTCTGGGCCATTTGTTGTTAGTTAGCGCAAACTTGCCTTCAGCCCGGCGATTTTCATTGCCGAACGGTTATTATGGACAAAGCGCCTGATCGGCATGCGAGAAAGCGAGGCTATTTGATGACTGCTCTCCTGGCCAGCGAGAACGCTATCGAGGTCCTCCATCTGGTGAAACGCTATCCCAAGGCGCCGGTCAACGCGGTAGATGATCTCTCCTTCAGCGTGCGGCGCGGCGAGATTTTCGGGCTGCTGGGGCCAAACGGCGCTGGCAAGACGACGACCATTGGCGTGCTGACCACGCGGGTGCGCCCCACCAGTGGTTCAGCCCGTGTCATGGGCCTGGATGTGACCAGAGACCCCATCGGCGTCAAGCAGCGCATTGCCGTTATGCCACAGATGAGCAATCTCGACCAGAGCCTGAAGGTGCGCGATATTCTGCTCTTTCACGCCGCCTATCACAGCGTGCCGCGCAAAGAGCGAGTGGCACGCGCCGACGCACTGCTGCGCGAACTGGGCCTGGCCGAGCGCGCCAAAGATCGTGTCAGCCGCTATTCGGGCGGTATGAACCAGCGCCTGATGATTGCGCGGGCGCTGATGCACTCGCCAGATGTGCTTTTCCTGGACGAGCCGACCAATAACCTGGACCCGCAGTCGCGGCTCTTTCTCTGGGACCGCATCCGCGACCTCAACGTCAGGGGCCTGACCATTCTGCTGACCACGCACGATATGGAGGAAGCCGATAAGCTCTGCGAGCGCATCGCCATCATGGACTACGGCAAGATTCTGGTGAACGATACCAGCGAACAGTTGAAGAAGATCATCCCCGGCGGCACGATGCTGGAGGTGCACGTCTTTGTGCCGGAACTGGCGGTTGGCGCCGCAGAGAGCGATGGGCGCGCCAGCACGCGTCTGCTCGCAGCGTTCCAGGCGCTGCCGGGCGTGATAAAGGTTGAAGAGATTTCGCAGAAAAAAGCGGCGCTGCAGGGCACAAGCGGTTCCGGTGGCGGCGCACGCGGCGGCCCTGGGCACAGCGGTCCCTGGGCTGGGCCGCCGGGTGGCTGGAGCAGCCAGAACGACGGGCAACGGCAGGAGCCGGGCGTCACCGGCTTCCGGCTCTACACCCAGGATGCCAGCGCCCTGGTTGCCAGCGCCAATCAGGCCATTCTGGCGGCGGGCGCCGAACTGCGCGACCTGCATGTCAAGCGCCCCAGCCTGGAAGATGTGTTTATCTATCTGACCGGGAGGAACCTGAGATAATGACAACGACAGCACAAACTCCAACCGAAGCGCCCTTGAGTGCAAGCGGCGCGCCACACGAAGAGCGCGCCTTGAGTCATCTGGCGCTGGCAACCAACGCCTTCTTTGCCATCCTGCGGCGCGACATCGTGGTGACGGGCCGCGATCTGATTGCCTTTCTGGCGCAGGTCCTGCTTCAGCCGTTGTTCTTCCTCTTCATCTTTGGCAAGGTGCTGCCCGGTATCGGGCTGGCCGCGGCAGGCTTTGGCGCGCTGCTCCTGCCCGGCATTATCGGCCTGACCACCTTTCTGGCCGCGATGCAGAGCGTGGCGCTGCCGCTGGTGCTGGACCTGGGCTTTGCCCGCGAGATTGACGACCGGCTGCTGGCCCCCATTCCTGACGCCCTGGTCGCGCTGGAAAAGATTATCTTTGCCATGTTGCGCGGACTGGTAGCCGGAGGGATCATCTTCCCGCTGGCCCTCTGGATGCTGGGCGATCAATACAACGTGCGCAGCGACCGCATCGGCCTGCTGATCGCCCTGCTGGTGCTGACGGCCCTGGTCGGCGCCTGCGTAGGCCTCTTCCTTGGCACCAGCATCCGCCCGGAGCAGATTGGCCTGATGTTCTCGCTGATCCTGACGCCGCTGCTCTTCACCGGCTGCACCTACTACCCCTGGGCCGGGCTGGATGGCATCAAATGGTTCCAGATCATCACCCTGTTTAACCCCCTGACCTACGCCGACGAGGGCATGCGCTATGCGATGGTGCCGGCGGTGCATGGGTTCCAGATTCCGACGCTTGATCTGCACTGGGTCTTCCTGGGTCTGGGAGTGAGCATCCTCTTGTTTTTCATCCTGGGCACACACACGTTCCAGCGGCGCGTGGTCTGCTAATTCGCCAGCACGATGCCGGCGCTCCACGCCCCCGGAAAGCAGTATCCTCATAGCTTCCTTGAAGCTCTCAGGGCAGGCGGCAACTGCTCTGAGGGCCTTTTCTTTTCCTTACTAAAATTGCTGCGCTAGTGCTCCGCCAGCATTACACAATCGGCGATCCAGCGCGACTCCGGCGTTGTCCCCACGCACGTGGGGGGTGAACCGCTTGCGCAATCTGCCAGCCATCTGTCGCCATGCCCGCCAGAAAGAAACGGCTCTACACGGAGCATGATCTGCCTTGCCTCGTCGCGCCACACCCACTACATGCCGGTGTTGCGCTTCATTCTCCTCGATGCACAGCAACAGCGGTTGTGCTACCAGGGGAGTATCGATGGCTGGTTGGAAATGTTGCACAAGATATCCGTGGGAACACTGGCTCGTTCGCTCATTCCCACCCTGGGTACAGACCAGTTCTATGAACTTTGGTGAACTAGGAAAGAAGCAGTCGATGTTGTGAAGCGGGAGACGGGGCTCGAACCCGCGACAGCCCGTCTGGCAGGCGGGTGCGCCGTAAAGTATTGGGCGCTCGCTCTACAACGGTTGGGGAAGGCAACGCATGCAACTGCTCAGAAAAGCTCACTCGAAAGAGGGTTGAGCTATTAAGCTCAATCTTATCAGAGAACTCAGGCGCGACAGCAACATCTGCTCGATCATTTGACTGTTACATCCCAGCCAGGTTCTTTGTGCTTATTCAATAGCTGTTCTCCATCAACTAAATCAATTGGTGGGGCCCCATCCCTGGTTGCCTTTGCTTCCGCCTCGCGACTAAATTTTCCTGTGGCATAATAACCAGTCCACGATCTGCACGTCCGACCAGTACATCACGAAAATCGCAAATTACTCATGGCCCTGCGCTTCCTTGATAGCACTCACACCGAAATGAGACGGGAAAGCCGAGCAAACCACCAGGACACACAATTCCAACACCAGCAATACCGCCATCTCCAGATCGACCAGTCACGCTGTCTCCGTGCGTGGGGTAAACCGATTGCATCACCTGGCCAGATAGGCGTATACTGAAGCGTGATCGCATGCATCACGGAGCGGAAAGCCAGATCAGCGCGAAAATACTTGAGCTAGTTCGAGCAGCGGGCACGATTTGCCTGGCCGTGGCAGCGGAGGAGGAAAGAATGCTTATGGCGGCCGCTTCTCGACTTGGAGGATAGCGCAGATGTCGCAAGGGACGCAACTGGCTGTGGGCACGATCATCAGTGGCCGCTATCGTATTGAGCGCCTGCTAGCTGAGGGAGGAATGGGTCGTGTCTATGAAGCCCGGCACATACACCTGGACCAGCAACTGGCACTCAAAGAGATGGTGCCCACTGATGACGCCAATCCACAGGCAGTCCAGGAGGCGCAGATGCTCTTCTTGCAGGAGGGGCGCATGCTCTGCCAGTTGCGTCACGCACATCTGCCCGTAGTCCATGACGCGTTCTCTGAGGGTGGCCGTCTGTTTCTGGTCATGGACTTCATCGAGGGGGAGACGCTGGAGGCGATTCAGAGCCGGCGCGGCCCCATCCCGGAGCCAGAAGTGCGCCGCTGGCTGGAGCAGCTCTGCGATGTGCTCGATTACCTGCACAACCGGCAGCCACCGGTGATCTTCCGCGATCTCAAGCCGGCCAACGTGATGGTGCAGCCCGATGGGCTGCTCAAACTCATTGACTTTGGCATCGCGCGCCTCTTCAAGACAGGGCAGGCGCGCGATACGACTAACCTGGGCACAGAAGGCTACAGTCCACCGGAGCAGTATGGGCGCGGCCAGACGGATGCGCGCAGTGATATCTATGCGCTGGGCAAGCTCGCATGGTCGCTGCTAACGGGCCAGGATCCCGCGCGCGAGCCTGGCGGTATCTTCAAAGTACGACCAGCCCGCGTTATTACACCGACAATCAGTCCGATGCTGGACATGTTGATTCAGCGTGCAGTAGCTATCGAACCAGATCAGCGCCCGGCAAGCGCCGCGGAGTTTCGTCAGATTCTGGTACAAGGGGCCGCGCCGACATATCAGCCAGCGCCCACGGCGCCAGCGTTGCCGCCACTGACGCCGCCAGCTACGCCGGCACCCTCCGCCATGCTCTTCTGCGAGAACTGCGGCTACAAGACGACGCCTGGTGCAGCACGCTGCGCGAACTGCGGCACTTATCTCCCCGGAGCCTTCCTGAACCCAGCAAGCCCCAGTCGTGCCGGCGCCCTGGCAAAACCGGGCACACCGTATAGCGCCAAAGCGATAGTAGCGTTCATCTTAACGATACTCGGCTTCTTCAGCTTTGGCATCCCCTCCGTAATTGGGGTTGTATTGGGGCACCTGGCGCTGCGGGACATACGCCGCGATACGCTCCGCCGTGGCAAGGGTCTGGCCATAGCAGCCCTGGTGCTCGGGTACATCGTAATTGGCTTTTGGGCGCTGATGATCGTGGCAGTGATAGGGGTAGCAATCGCCTCTCCACACTGATATATCATCGCAACCGTCCTGCTTGATCTCAAGCAGCGCCTCGATCCTGTAACTGCTGGCCGTCTGGCGCGGCCGTATCCCGGCCATCGCGGCCTTTCTGGTGTTCGACCTCCTCTTCTTCATCCCTCCCCCGCACGTACTCACCGTTGCCGGCCCCAGCGAGTGGCTAGCCCTGGTCATCTTTCTCGTCGTTGCGCTAATCGCGGGCACGTTAGCGGCTAATCTCCGTGCGCAGGCCCAAGAGGCCGCCAGCGCGCCCGCGAGGCCACGCTGCTCTACGAGTTTGCACACCTGCTCGCTGCCGAACCTCGAAAAGCTCCTGCCAAAGTGGCCGAACGACTGCTCCAGACATTCCCCGGCGGCGATCTGCTGGGCTGCGCGTTTCTGCGGCAGAAGATGGGCGGCTCGCTGTTCATGGGGCAGCGGGAGCGTGGGCGGTTCCTGCTGGCCAGGAGCGCGAAGTGGCAGCGGCCCAAAAATGGATGTTGGAGCATGGACAGCCGGTGGCGCTGGCCTGCGCCGATCGGCCGAAAGCCGCCGGAGTCGCCCCGCGTCTGCGGGTGCCACCGTTCAGATCTCGATCGGTCCAGCGACGCATCGCCGGCGCGGAAGCCATCTACACCGCCGGTGAGCTCACTATTGACTTCGATCGGTGCATTGTCAGCCTGGGAGGCGTGAAGTCAAATTGACCCCAACAGAATACGACCTCCTCAAGGCGCTGGCTACCCACGCCGGCAAAATCATGACCCGCCGCATGTTGCTCGACCAGGTATGGGGCGCGGGCTATATGGCCGAATCACACTGTCTCCATGTCTCCATCGGGCAGCTCCGCCGCAAGATCGAGCCTGATCCGCTCCATCCGCGCTATATCCTCACTGTCCCCGGCGTCGGCTACCGCTTCAACTCCAATCAAGAAGCGCCCGCCCCGATCTTGAGCAAATCCTGAGCGTTCCCCCAGCCTTTTTGACCCTCTGTTGAGCGGGCCAGACCTATACTTGGGAAAAGGACGCGCCAGCGCGGTACGGCTCTTTCACGACGCTGGGAGCGCGGGCATCTTGCCCGCCTGGCCTGGGAACGCAATCTGGGGGCGTGGGCGTCCCGCTCGCCTGAAGAACCGATCCAATCATCTTAATCGTGAAAGCGCATACGCGCGCCGTGGAGGAATAGATGTCCGGGATCCGTATTCTCGTAGTCGAGGACGAAACTGCGTTGCGCCACATCATTGCCGAAAACCTGCGTGCGCGGGGCCATCTGGTCCACGAAGCCGCAACAGCCCAGGAGGCGCTTGACATCTTGCAGCATCGCGAACTGGACCTGTTGCTCTTCGATATCAACCTGCCCGATCAGACCGGCTGGGAAATACTGCGGACCATTACATCGGGCGCGCTGCCGCTCCCGGGTCCGGTGCCGCCGGTGGTGATCCTTTCCGGCGTGCGCTATAGTCCCAGGCGGCTGGCCGAGTTTCATCCGCTGGCATACCTCCCCAAACCGTTCCCGCTGGGTGCGGTGCTGCGTCTGGTAACCGAGGTGGAACAGCGGCCGGCTGGAAATGCGGGCGGACCGCTGAAGGTGAGCTGATGATACCGCGAACCGATACCCCCGGAGGATGACCCATGGTTGATATGCTGGTTGCACTGGTAAGCCTTCTCTCATTTGGTGTGTTGATCGCATTTGTCTATGCCTGTGATCGCTTGTAGGAGGGAACTGATGAATCTGGAGTATCTGCTGCTAGGGATCATCTCGCTGGCCGTGGCCATTTATCTTCTGGTCGCCCTCCTGCGTCCCGAGCAATTCTAGGGGGGTGAGCGCCGTGACATTCACCTTCAATGGCATCGCCCAGATCGCCGTCTTCTTCCTCATCCTGCTGCTCATCACCAGACCCCTGGGACTCTATCTCGTCGCCGTCTTTGACCAACAGCGCACCTGGCTCGACCCCGTGCTCCGCCCGGTGGAGCGAGCCATCTACCGGCTCTGTGGCGTGGATGAGTCGCATGAGCAGGATTGGAAAAGCTATACGGTCGCGATGCTGCTTTTCACCGTCGTGGGCATCCTCCTGACCTACCTCATCCTGCGAACGCAGCAGCACCTGCCGCTCAACCCGGCGGGGCAGGGTCCGGTGAACCCCGACCTGGCCTGGAACACTGCGGTCAGCTTCGCAACGAACACGAACTGGCAGAGCTACAGTGGTGAGACGACCATGAGCTATTTCTCCCAGATGGTGGCCCTTGCTTCCCATAACTTTACCTCCGCAGCCACAGGGATCGCGCTGGCCGCGGCGGTTGTGCGCGGCCTGATCCGCCGCAGCGGAGCCCATCTGGGCAACTTCTGGGTGGACCTCACCCGCGGAATCCTCTACGTGCTCTTGCCCATCAGTTTCGTCTATGCTCTGTTTCTGGTCTGGCAGGGCGTGCCGGACAACTTCAATGCCTATACCCAGGTGACCTCGATCGCGGGCTTTCATCAGACCATCGCCCAGGGCCCTGTCGCCTCGCAGGAGGCCATCAAATTGCTCGGAACGAACGGCGGCGGCTTCTTCAATGCCAACTCGGCCCATCCCTACGAGAACCCGACGCCGTTCAGCAACCTCGTCGAGATGCTTTCCATCCTCGCCATTCCCGCCGGCCTGGTCTACATGTTCGGCAAGATGGCTGGTAATACGAAACAGGGTTGGGCGATCTTCGGCGCGATGAGCGTGCTCTTTCTGATTGGCGCGGTGATTGCCCTGGGAGCGGAACAGGCCGGCAATCCGCAGCTCACCCGTCTTGGAGTGGATCAGGTACCCCATGAGTGGACGCTTGCGCAGCCGGGTGGCAACATGGAAGGCAAAGAGATGCGCTTTGGCATCGGCTCCTCCACGCTCTTTGCGGCAGTCACCACCGCTGCCTCCTGTGGCGCGGTTAACAGCTCCCTTGATAGCTATACTCCCATCGGCGGCCTGATCCCGCTGACCAATATGGGACTGGGGGAGATCATCTTTGGCGGTGTTGGCTCCGGCCTGTACGGCATGCTGGTTTTCGCTATCCTCGCCGTGTTCATCGCGGGCCTCATGGTGGGGCGGACACCCGAATACCTGGGCAAGAAGATCGAGCAGAAAGAGATGAAGATGGCGGCGCTCGCCATCCTGATTCTGCCTTTGAGCATTCTGGGCTTCAGCGCCGTTGCCAGTGTCTTGCCCCAGGGAGTCTCGGCCATCGCCAATCCTGGCCCCCATGGCCTGAGCGAGATCCTCTACGCCTACACTTCGACGACGGGCAATAACGGCTCCGCGTTCGCCGGTTTGGCGACCAATACCCGGTTCTATAACTGGACACTAGGTTTTGCCATGCTCATCGGGCGCTTTGCCTTTGTCGTGCCCGTGATGGCGCTGGCGGGATCGCTGGTCCGAAAGAAGGTAGTGCCGGCCGGGCCGGGAACCTTTCCGACGACCGGTCCGCTCTTCAGCGCGCTCCTGGTTGGCGTTATCTTGATTGTTGGGACATTGACACTCTTTCCTGCCTATGCGCTGGGTCCAATCGTCGAGCAGCTGCTGATGCTTGCCGGTAAAACGTTCTGACAGAAAGGGGTTGCCCGATGAGTGATCTCAATCGCCAATTCCCAACAGCAGCGCCAGCATCAGGTGCTCCTGCTCAGCACCCCGGACGGCTGGGCAGCCTTGAAGCGAAGGCGCGTCGCCCGCGGCGTGCGGCTTCACTCTTTGATCCTGCCATCACCCGCCGCGCGGTGCTCAATTCGTTGGTGAAGCTTGATCCCCGCATCCAGGCGCGCAACCCGGTCATGTTTGTCGTCGAAATCGGCAGCGTCATCACGACCATCGAGTGGGTGCGCACATTCTTCGAGCCGCGCCTAGCCGGGCAGCGCAGCTTCGTATCTGGAGTCACGATCTGGCTCTGGTTCACGGTCCTCTTTGCTAACTTTGCCGAGGCGATGGCAGAGGGCCGTGGCAAAGCGCAGGCGGACACCCTGCGCCGCGCGCGCAGCGAGACGCAGGCCAAGCGACTCCAGATCCAGGGATATTCTGGCTCGCTCCGCGACGCCCCTCAGGAGTTCGTGGCCGCGCCGCAGTTGCGCAAAGGCGATTTGGTGCTGGTTGAGGCTGGCGATCTCATCCCCGGCGATGGCGATGTCATCGAGGGCGTGGCCGCGGTGGACGAGTCGGCCATCACCGGCGAGTCCGCCCCGGTCATCCGCGAGAGCGGCGGTGACCGCTCGGCAGTGACCGGCGGCACCCGCGTGCTCTCCGACTGGATCGTCGTGCGCATCTCCTCGAATCCTGGCGAGACCTTCCTTGACCGAATGATCGCCCTTGTCGAGGGTGCCAGCCGCCAGAAGACGCCCAACGAGATCGCCCTGAACATCCTGCTGGCCAGCCTGACGATCATCTTTCTGCTAGTCGTGGTGACTCTGGAGCCCTTCGCCATCTATTCAGGCAACCCGGTCTCCATCACGACCCTCGTCGCCCTGCTGGTCTGCCTGATCCCCACAACCATCGGCGGGCTCCTGTCCGCCATCGGCATCGCCGGCATGGATCGGCTGGTCCAGCGCAACGTCCTGGCGATGAGCGGGCGCGCCGTCGAAGCCGCCGGCGATGTCGATGTACTCCTGCTCGACAAAACGGGCACAATCACCCTGGGCAACCGCATGGCTACGGAGTTCATTCCCGTTGCTGGCGTCGATGAACAGACGCTGGCGCGGGCGGCGTATCTCTCCAGCCTGAGCGATGAGACACCTGAAGGGCGCTCGATTGTGTCGCTGGCAATGGAGCGCTTCGGTGTGCAAACGGGCGATGTTCCCGGCGACCAGCATACCCGGTTCATTCCATTTAGCGCCCAGACGCGCATGAGTGGCATCGATATCGCCGCAACGTCGGGGCCGGCGCGCCATATCCGCAAGGGCGCTGCCGACGTGATCTGCGCCTATGTGCGCGAGCAAGGGGGAGCGATCCCGGCGGACCTGGATGCCATCGTCGAGCGGATCGCCCGCGTCGGCGGGACGCCGCTGGTCGTCGCCGAGGCGTATGGGCCAGGCACCGCCCGCGTCCTTGGGGTGATCTATCTCAAGGATGTCGTCAAGACCGGCATGCGTGAGCGCTTCAACCAGCTTCGCCAGATGGGCATTCGCACAGTCATGGTTACCGGTGACAACCCCCTGACTGCGGCGGCAATTGCCCAGGAAGCCGGCGTCGATAACTTCCTGGCCCAGGCCACACCCGAGACCAAGATGAAGCTGATCCGCGAGCAGCAGGCCGCCGGCCATCTGGTGGCCATGACCGGCGACGGCACCAACGACGCGCCCGCCTTGGCCCAGGCGGATGTGGGTGTCGCGATGAACACCGGCACGCAGGCTGCCAAGGAAGCCGGTAACATGGTCGATCTGGATTCCAACCCTACCAAGCTCATCGAGATCATCGAGGTCGGGAAGCAACTGCTGATGACCCGTGGCGCGCTGACGACGTTCAGTATCGCCAACGACCTGGCTAAATACTTCGCCATCATCCCTGCCGCGTTCGCAGCAACCTATCCACAACTCAACACCCTGAACATCATGCATCTGGCCACCCCCACCAGCGCCATCCTCTCCGCGGTAATCTTCAACGCCCTGATCATCATCGCGTTGATCCCGCTGGCGCTGCGGGGGGTGCAGTTCCGGCCGTTGGGTGCGGCCGTTTTGTTGCGGCGTAACCTTGTGATTTATGGCCTAGGGGGTGTTATCTTGCCGTTTTTGGGCATCAAAGCGATCGACCTGTTGCTAGCCGCGCTACATCTCGCGTAGCGGGCGGGCACCTCACATGGGCCTCTTTCAGAGAGAAGGAAGCACAGGGAAGCATACAAGGAGGCATAACGATGACACGTCAGACACCACAATTAGCGGGCCCGACAGAGACGAAGCCGAACATGGAGCCAACTCCGCGTGAACCGATGTGGCGTGCGATTCTGCGCCAGGCGCGGCCAGCCATTATCATCACCCTGGTGCTAACGGTTATCACCGGGATCGTCTATCCGCTGGCGACGATGGGTGTCGCTCAGGCACTTTTTCCCGGCCAGGCCAACGGGTCGCTCATCACCGTCAATGGCCATGTCATCGGGTCGAGCCTGATCGGGCAATACTGGACTCAGCCCCAGTATTTCCATGGCCGACCCTCAGCCACCCTCAATGACGCAGGTACCGCACCCCAACCCTACAACGCCGCCAGCTCGGGAGCCTCCAACCTGGGGCCAACCAACGTGGCGTTCATCAAAACCGTGCAGCAGCGCATCGCCGCGCTCAAAAAAGAGAACCCCGATGTTCCTCCTGGCACACCCATCCCGGTTGACCTGGTGACCGCCTCAGGATCGGGGCTCGACCCCGACATCTCCGTCGCCGCCGCCTACTACCAGATCCCCCGCATCGCAAAGGCGCGCGGGCTCAGTCAAGAAACCGTGCGCCGGCTCGTCGACCAACACATTGAGGGGAGATTCCTGGGACTCTTTGGCGAACCCCGCGTCAACGTGCTCGAGCTCAATCTGGCCCTGGATAGCCTGGAGCCAGGCCAACCCGCGGGGAAATAGCCTATGCGAGAAAGTATCGAGAAAGTACAGGGTAGAGTAGGATGAACCCGAACAGGGACACCAAGCAACTGTCTGATAGCGAGCTATCGAGCATGGTCATCTGGAGCCTGCTCGGCTACATCGTCGAGCTTGAACGCCACTACCAGGCGCTTCAGCGCGAGTACGACGCGCTGCTGGCCGCCTTATGGGGAACGACGCACGCGCCAGCGTCACCACCAGCCAGCACCACGTCGCCGACTGCGCCCAGCAGCCGCAGATCATCATCTGCATCGATGCGGGCGACCGATGCGATAGAGGAGTCCAGGTGACGACCGCATGAAGAGACCGCAAGACCCGCAGCCAGAGCGCGGCGCGGACGAGCGCCCTGATCCCGAAGAGCTGCTCGACCGCTATGGATTGCGCGATACGCCGCCCACCCAGGCTGCAAGACAGGCCAGCGGGGTAGCCAGCGACCGCTCCGACCGGCCACGCGGTCGGCTGCGCGTCTATCTGGGGGCCGCGGCAGGCGTGGGCAAAACCTACGCCATGCTCAATGAAGGTCGCCGGCGCAAGGAGCGCGGCACCGATGTCGTTATCGGCTACGTCAAAACCCACGGTCGCCGCAAGACCGTCGAGCAGATCGGCGATCTGGAGATCATCCCGCGTCGCCGCGTAACCTATCGTGGCATCACCCTGGAGGAGATGGATCCCGATGCCATTATCGCGCGGCATCCTCAGGTCGTGTTGGTCGATGAGCTGGCGCACACCAACGTGCCCGGCTCGCGCCATCCCAAGCGCTACCAGGATGTCAAGGACATCCTGGACGCCGGCATCGACGTCATCACCACACTCAATGTCCAGCACCTGGAGAGCATGAAAGACATCGTTGAGAGCATCACCGGCGTCCCCGTGCGCGAGACGCTCCCGGACCGCGTCCTCGACGAAGCCGATGAAGTCGAGCTGGTAGATATCTCCCCGCAGGCGCTGCGCCAGCGAATGAAGCACGGCGACATTTATCCGCTGGAGCGTGTTGAAACCGCCCTCACACACTTCTTCCGCGAGGAGAACCTGGCCGCACTGCGCGAGCTCGCGCTGCGGCGCATGTACGAGAAGAGCGACGAGCAACTCGAACAATACATGCGCGGCACCACTGGCAATGGCCCGCAGGCAGCGACCCAACGCGTGATGGTGTGTTTCGATCATCACCCTACCGCCGAGCAGCTCATTCGCCACGCCTGGCGTATTGCCCATGGCCTGCGCGCTGACTTCCTGGCAGTGACCGTCGAGCTGACCGGCTGGCGCGCGCGCCTGTGGCGGCGCACCGCGGCTGAGCGCGCGCAGTTGGCCCGACACATCCAACTGGCGGAAGATCTCGACGCCACCGTGCTGGTGGCTAAGAGCCCTCGCGTCGCACGCGAGCTGGCTCGCCTGGCTCAGGAGCATCATATCACCCATCTGGTCGTCGGACAACCTCCGTCCTCCTGGCTCCAGCAATTTCTGTGCAGCTCGGTCACCAACCGTCTCCTCCGTTACCTCAGCGGCGTCGATATCCTCGTCGTTGCGCGGCCAGCGCCCCCGTGATCGCAGCAATCCACCGCGACTCTCGCCCCCCTTCCCTGGAGGGAAGGGGGCAGTGAGGATAGGTCAGAGGGACCAGGGGGGTGAGGCTTGTCCCGCTGTGACCCCCGCGCCACTCCCGTGGCGCGGGGGAATGAGAGCCTGCCCTGCGGGATAATCGCTGGGTCGCAAAAA
>JGI20133J14441_1000551_pt1 | contig 34814 bp, 38 predicted proteins | sample RS3BMetagenome_FD_14441 | JGI IMG/M metagenome (IMG submission 14441)
GCTAATTATCTGTATTCCTGATCTTATATCAAGAAGTTTTAGTGATTCCCTCACTGTGGGATGCTGAATATCTTCAACATTCTTAATAGCATTCTCAGTCTTGGAATAACTAACCCTGATTTCGTCCCTGTAGAAATTTTTTGCAACAGTAACATAAATATATTTGTTGATAGTGGCTGAAACAACCGCACCAGGACCATATTTTCTGTAGTATGATGGTATGTCAGTTCCACCACCTGCAAATGTTATCCTCAAGGGTGTTTTTGATGTAACTATTTTTAGTTCATTTTCCATCATTTAAACCTATTCAAATAATAATTTAATGTTTTCTGTATCCCTTCCTCAATATTTTCCTTTGCCTCAAAGCCAAGTATTTTTCTAGATTTTGATGTATCTGCAAGCGTTACCATTACATAGTTTTTAACTGGATTTTCAATATACCTTGGATTAATTTCCTTTCCCATTTTTTTCTTTATAATTGAAATAACATCATTAAGTGAATAGGACTTCCCTGTACCAACGTTGAATATTCCATTAACCTCCTTTTCCATGGCAAGTAAAAGGGCATTAACAACATCATTTACAAAAATAAAGTCCCTCTTTTGAGATCCATCACCATAAATCAAAGGTGGCTCATTCTTCATATAAGACCAAATGAACTGTGAGATTAAATTTGCATAATTTTTCTTGTATTCTTCTCTAGGCCCATACACAGAAAAGAATCTCATTGCAGCCCACCTAAGGCCATATAGATCCTGATAAACCTTTGCAAGTCTTTCTTCCACAAGTCTGGCCTCAGTGTAAAAATCAGTTGGTTTAATTATCATATCCTCCCTGTGTGGCGGATCCAAACCATTGTAAAGTGAACTTGATGATGCTGTGACAAGTTTAACACCGAGTTCCTTGGCAATTTCTAATACTGCCAAAGTTCCATTGATGCTTTCAAGGAATTTTTCCCTGTTTTCTTTATACATTGGAGATGATGAAGGTTTTCCTAGGTGGAAAATCCCATCAATCCCTCTCCATTCACCATTTCTATAGAATTCATCAACTTTCATATGATAGAACTTAACATCAAGATCTGAGATTAAATTCTTTGAGCCTGTATGTAGGCTATCAACAACTATTACTTCCTCTCCCTTTTCCACTAGTTTATGAACAAGATTTGACCCGATAAAACCTGCGCCGCCTGTAACTAGATATTTTGCCATAAAGGGATAAATGAAAATATAGTATATAAAATCATTTTTAGATAAATGTAATGTAATATCCAAAATAATGAAAAATTATTTATTCACGAGGGCATGGGCATATAGATGATTGATCCCTATGGAAGACCTGTTACAAGTATAAGGGTTTCTGTTACAAAAAAATGCAATTTAAACTGTTTCTATTGTCATAGAGAAGGTATTAAGGGCGAAAGGGATGAAATTACACCTGAAGACTTTGAAAATCTATTCAGGGTAGCATCTTCCCTAGGAATAAGTAAGATAAAATTTACTGGTGGAGAGCCACTTGAGAGAGAAGATCTTGAAGATATAATATCAAGGTCAAAAAAATATTTCTCGGACATTAGCCTAACAACAAATGGAACAAGGCTTGCAGGTAGGGCCAGATCCCTTTATGAAGCCGGCCTAAACAGGATAAATATAAGTTTGCATACCCTAAAAAGGGAAACATACAGAAAAATCACAGGAATGGATATGCTGGATAATGTTTTAGATGGGATCAAGGATGCGCTGAAAACACCATTAAACCCTATAAAAATTAATATGGTGTTAATGAGGGGCCTTAATGATAGTGAAATAAAGGAAATGATGGAATTTGTTAGGGATAGTAAGATGATACTTCAGATAATAGAGCTTGAAGTACCTGTAGAAGGGATAGAATCCACAATGTATAAGATGTACCATTTATCATTAGATGGTGTAGAAGATTATCTTAAGAGTATGCCACACACATTAAAAAAGAATCCCTTACATAACAGGGACAGATACATCATAAACAATGGCGGGAGATATGAGGTGGAAGTCGTAAAACCAATGCACAATACTGAATTTTGTATGAATTGCAATAGAATAAGACTTACCTATGATGGAAAATTAAAGCCATGCATATTCAGAAATGATAATCTAGTATCAATAATTGATGAGATGAAGTCCGGGGACTTTGAAGAAATGAAAAGAAAATTCTTCATAGCTGTAGAAATGAGAGAACCATATTGGAAACCATGATACCCGTATTTGATAATCATGTTCATCTGCAGAAGAAAGGTGAAAATGTAAATGCAGCGAAAAGGTATGAGAGGAAAGGGGGAAAAATTCTAAACATATGCAATATTCCTGGTGAATTTAGGCCATCTATCGATTATTTTGAAGAGATTTATAATGAGACACTTTCCATTGCAGATAGGGTAAGGAAAGAAACATCCCTTACAGTTCTTGTTACAATTGGGCCCTACCCAGTAGATGCATTAAAATCCGTTGAGATAATAGGAAAAGAAAAGACTGAGGATCTTTTTTTAAGGGCCACGGATTATGCTGGAAAACTAGTACAGAATGGTATGGCGCATGCTATAGGGGAGATAGGAAGGCCACATTTTAATGTGGATGAGGATCTGTGGGAATTTTCAAATTCCCTTCTTGAGAAACAGATAGCAATTGCAAAGGATTATGATTCTCCAGTAATACTTCATACAGAATCTGCCACAAAAGAAACGTTTATGGAGATATCAAGAATGGGGAAGAGGGTGGGTTTTAAAAGATGGAAAATGATAAAACATTACAGTCCTCCATTCATTTTAGAAGAAGAAAATTATGGAATCTTCCCATCTATAATATCAAGCAGGGATAATATAAGGCAGGCAATAATGAAGGGTACTACCTTCTTTATGGAGACAGATTTTTTGGATGATCCAATGAGAAGGGGTGCAGTAATGGACATTGAGACAGTTCCTAAAAGATATATTATGCTTCAGCAGGAGTTTCCAGAACTTTTTGAAAAATATGTACAAGATTCCAAGATTAATATTCTCAGGATATACGGTGTTGAGATCTAACTCCAAGCTTTTTTGCATAATATGCGCAACCAATTGCACCGTTAGCCTGGGGATCCTCAGGTATTACTACCTCCTTACCCAACTCCTTCCTGATTATCTCCACTATTGCTTTATTTTTAGCCACGCCACCCGTAAATACTATTGTATTTGATTTAAATCTCATAAGGAATGGTTTTATTCTTTCAAAAACACTGTAATTAACACCTGCAATCAACGATTCCTTTGGATGTCCTTCCATAATCCTTGAAATAAGCTCAGTCTCTGCAAAAACAGTACACGTTGAATTTAGTTTTACAGGATCCCTATAATGTTTAGAGATTTCTTCCATTGTTACATCAAGAACCTGTGCCATTTTCTCCAAAAATCTTCCAGTACCGGCTGCGCATTTATCATTTGTAAGGAAATCCTGTATAACACCGTTTACTACATACACTATCTTGTAGTCCTGACCACCTATATCCAGGAGAGTGAAGTTCCTTACATCCGTCTGGAAAAGTGCACCCAAAACATGTGCCCGTATCTCCGGTATTACCTTCATGGACTTTACTGTGAATCTTCCATATCCTGTAGATACTGCATTAAAATATTCCCTCTCATTTGAATAAATAAATTTTATTGTGGGGAGTATATGCTTTTCCAGATTCTCCCCATCCATATAAACTATTTTTGTTGTTGTACTTCCTATATCTATACCCTGGAACATATCATTTGAGATAGGACTCAGGCACCTGCTTAAGATTATTCTTTATTGCCTCTATGCTTTTCTTGAATTTTTCTTTCTGTTCCTCTGTTAAGTCCACTTCAATAATCTTCTCTACACCATTTTTTCCAAGTATTACAGGCACTTCTGCAAAGGTTCCCTTTATACCATACTCACCATCAAGAAGAACGCTCGCCTCCATTGCAGTCTTCCTGTCCTTCTTTATTGCCTCCACCATTAATGTAAGTCCTGCACCTGGACCCCAGTTGCTGCTAAATTTCCTAAGGTTTGTAATTACTGCACCTGCCTCTATGGTATCCTTGACCACCTTTGAATACTGTTCTTCTGTCAGGAATGATTTAAGACTTTTTCCATATACCATGGAAAGCTCTGGAACAGGGTACATATTCTCCCCATGCTGACCAAGTACAAGGGGTGTTATAGCGGAGGTTGATATTCCAATATATTGACTTGCATAGAATGCCATTCTCCTTGAATCGAGCACCCCACTAAAACCAATTACCCTATTTCTCGGGAACTTCAGTTTGTTATACAGCACTGCTACCATTACATCAAGGGGATTAGTTGTAATAAGGACGATTGAATTTGGCGCATATTTTTTCACATTTTCAGCAATTCCTGATACAATTTCCGCATTCTTTGCTGCGAGCTCCTCTCTAGTCATTCCTGGTTTTCTAGGTAACCCTGCAGTTATGACAACGATGTCACTACCCTTTATATCCTCATAGTTATTTGATCCCTTAATCTTTACATCTTTACCAAGTATTGCAGCGGCATGGCTGAGGTCAAGCGCCTCACCCTGTGGTAATCCCTCAACTATATCAACAATCGTAATCTCCTTATCCACTTCATAAACCATCATCATTGCAGCGGCGGATGAGCCCACCCTTCCTGCACCTATAATAGATATCATAATTTCTTAAATGATTGAAATTATTTAATTATTTCGTGATTTAATTTTTACATAATTATATAAATTACATTTCTTTATATTTTCTTACCCTGTGGAACAACTTTATTTTCCAAAATCCCTATTTTTTCAATCTCTATCTTCACATTATCATTAGCTTTGAGTAGCATGGGGGGCTTCCTTGCAAAACCCACACCACCAGGAGTACCAGTTGAAATCACATCTCCAGGCTCAAGAGTAAGTGCCTGTGATATGAAGCTAATTAATTCCTGCACCTTGAATATCAGATTGTTTGTGTTAGAATCCTGTCTTAGTTCACCATTTACCCATGTTCTAATTTTTAGGGAATGTGGATCGTTTAGTGTAAATTTATCAACAATCCATGGCCCCATGGGTGCAAATGTATCAAAACTTTTACCCAGGAACCACTGTCTTTCATACTTGAATTGATGGTCTCTTGCACTTACATCGTTCATAATAGTGTAGCCAGCCACATATTCCATGGATTCATCCCTATCTATATATTTCCCCCTTTTTCCAATAACCACAGCTAGTTCCCCTTCATAATCTAGTTCCTTTACTATATCGGGATATATTATGGGATGATTATGTCCTGTAACTGATGTAGAGGCCTTCTGGAAAAATACAGGTGCCTCTGGCATCTTTTGTCCTGTCTCTCTTGCATGATCTGCATAATTTAAACCAACACCTAGAAGTTTTTTTGGTAAAACAGGGGGATCAAGCCTTTTTGGTATATTTATGGCAATATCGCTATTTTCAATGCAAAATTTTTCAATTTCTTTTATCTTTTCCCTGCTGTTTAGATCTTCTATGTAAAAGGGCTCTATTGGAAACATTCTATCTTCCATAACACAGTAATGGGATCCATTATATCTAGAAAGCTTCATATTCTAAAAAAGGGCAAATGGTATATAAGGTCTATAGATAAATTATTTATACATAAAAGCCATGTATAATTATGAAGGAAAGGTTAATGAAGGGTATAATATCAATACTAATAACTAAAGAACTTGTTGAAGGTCCCCTCCATGGTTATGCACTAGAGAAAAGAATTGAAGAAAAGACAGGCATCGATCTTCCCACAGGGATGATATACGTTATTTTAAAATCTCTAGAAAAAAAGGGATGCATAAAAAAGGAGGAGATAATTGGAGAATCTAAAAAAATTGTAAAAAAGTATTCAATCACTGATAAGGGTAGGGATTTTCTTTTTAGTCATAAAAATCAGCTAATAAAAATGAAGGAAATTATTGACGATATACTTAAAACGATTGAGAGGGAAAAACCTTAAATATATAAGTTTATTATAGATAAATGATATATTGGTGATAAAAATGTTTAGGGAAAGAATGCATCATGGAATGATGAGGGAAAGGGCTTACAATCTTAAGGATATAGTTGATTTTTTGGGAATAAATAAGGATTGGGATGTTGCGGACCTTGGGGCAGGGGATGGATATTTCTCAAAGGAATTTTTAAAGTATGCAAGGTCAGTCACAGCTATAGATATAGACATAGATTGCTGCTCTGATGAATTGAAGGAAATGGGAATAAAAACAATAAAGGCAGATCTATGCAAATATTCTGAGGGAAAGTATCATCTCCTTTTTATGGCCAATGTATACCATGGCCTCAGAAGATCCTGTAGAGAAAGTATTCTTAATAATATGGCAAAAATGTCTTTAAAATATATTGCCATACTTGATTTCAATGAAAAAAGGCTATTTGGACCGCCCTTCAGAGTAAAGAAAGAGGAGGTAATCGATGATTTCCTAAGTGTTGGATTCAAGGTGGTGAAAATAAAGGACCTAGAATTCCACTATCTAATACTCTTTGAAAAATCATAATCTTCAATATCCCCCATATAGTCTTTTTGCTAGGAATTCTGGGAGCCCTTCCTTTTTTATTGATTCCTCAACTTTATCTATGTCATATTCAACCCTTTCAATAACAATATCCCAGTTATCCCTGATCCTAACAAAAGAGGCCCTAGGATCCCCATCTCTTGGCTGACCAACACTCCCTGGATTTAAAATTATTCTATTTCCAAATTTTTTAATAAATGGTATATGTGTATGACCCAGTAAGAGAACGTCAATGCCCTCAGGTATTATACCCTCCCTTGCTTCATATTCCATAAGGTAATAGTCGTTGTCCCAGGGTGCTCCATGGTATACAGCTACCCTTTTCCCCATTAAATTTAATCTTAATGTATCTTTCATTTTTAAAATGTAAAAAAGGGAATCCTTGGAAATTTTCCTAGAAGTCCAATTAAGTGAAGCGGCCGCATATTCATTAAAATTGAACACATTCCCATTTATAAGTGCCCTATCATGGTTGCCCCTTATGGAAATTATGTTCCATTTTTTGAACAAAGATATTACCTCATTTGGGAAAGTGTAATATCCAACCACGTCCCCTGCATGTACAATGGTGGTACCCTCCCTTATCCTAGATAGAACAGCCTCTAGTGCAAAAAGATTTGAATGCACATCTGAAATAATTATAACTTCAGATCCATTCCTCATCTATCCTTCTATAGGAAATTATTTCTTCCTTATTAAAAAGTACAGGGAATTCTCTATTGAAAGATTCCTCAGAATCGCTTCCATGAACAAGGTTCTTCTCTACCCCTGTTGAAAAGTCACCCCTAATTGTACCTGGTTCTGCCTCTGCCCCATTTGTTTTACCCATCAATTTTCTTACAACATTTATTGCGTCTCTTCCCTCCACCACCATCGCAACTATTGGCCCTGAGGTGATGTAATCAATAAGAGATTCATAAAATGATTTTCCCTTATGTACCTCATAAAGTCTTTCAGCAGTCTTCCTATCAAGTTGTACCATTTTCATTGCAACTATTTTAAGCCCCTTCTCCTCTATTCTTGTTATTATTCTTCCTGCAAAAGCCCTTTGAACAGCATCAGGCTTGATTATTACCAGTGTTCTGTTCAACCTGCCTCACCACGTGGAGCCTTACCTTTTTTGCCTCTTTGAACGCATTCGTCCATCTTATATTCTTTGGATCCCTTCCAAGCTCAAGCATATTCTTTTGACATTTGCTACTACAAAAATATAGGACACTACCATCTCTTCTTACATACATCTTTCCGGTACCGGGTTCAATTTCCCTTCCGCAAAATGAACAGGTCCTTCTAACGGGCATATGATCACCTTGCCACAAGCTTCCTTGCTTCCCTGGCTGTCTCCCTCAACATTACAATGTCCCCTACCTGAACGGGGCCAATGAGATTTCTCATAATTATTCTTCCCTTGTCGTTACCATCAAGTATCTTTACCTTCACCTGTATTACTTCGCCCGTCATTCCCGTTCTACCTACTATTTCCACCACCTCAGCTGGTGTTGCTTCATCAGGCATCTTTTTTCACCTTATTTCTTTAATTTTGTGATCTCCTCAATTATCTTTTTGAAATCCTCTTCACTCTTTCCAAATTCAATTACTGCAACACTTGCAGCAGATTTTATTCCTATCCTAGAGCCAAGATCTGCCTTTGTTCCTGCATATGCATATGGTACATTCTTTTCATCGCATAGGTACGGAAGGTGGGCCACCACCTCGGGCGGAGACACATCTGTGGCAATCACCACGAACTTGGCCTCCATCCTTTCCACAGCCTTTGTAACCTCATTTGTTCCCTTCTTTACCTTCCCAGATTCCTTTGCAATCTCAACCGCTGATAGTATCTTATCTTGAAGATCCTTAGGCACTTCGAACCTAATATATGTTGCATCTGCCATATACTTTACACCTCTTTCATTAATTCAATCACAGGTAAAAATGGAAAAGTTCCATCATTATTTATACTTTATGGTGTCACGGTCCATGAGGATCCATCACCATAGAACTCCTTTTTCCATATAGGTACCCTGGCCTTTATTTCATCTATTATAAATTTACAGGCTGAAAATGCCTCCTCTCTGTGTGCAGATGAAACAACTATAAACACTACTAAATCACCAGGTTTAAATTCACCTATCCTATGGTGAACACCCAAATCTATGAGTTTAAATTTTTCTTTTGCCTCCTTGCATAAATTTTCTAGTTCCATAAGTGCCATAGGCATATATGCATCATAAATTATCCTTTTTACATCCTTTCCCATGTTTTCATTCCTAACAGTACCAAGGAATGTAACAATTGCACCATTTTTTTCATTGTGCACCTCTTTTATCATCCCTTCAATATCTATGTCTTCATTGTCAATCCTTATTTTCATTATTCCCTACCTCCATACCTGTCAAATTCACTGAAAATGCATCCACAGTAACCCTGCCTATAAAGACCATACCTTTTTGCAATCTCATCTCCCTTTGGATAAAGGTCCCTAAAATCCCTGTAATAAAAATTAATATCGAACTTTTTTGACAAAGATTCTCCAATCTCTTTTATTAGTTCATGTTTTTGATAGGGTGAGTAAAGGAGGGAAGATGTGAATGAATCATATCCATGCTCTTTTGCATATCTTGCTGTTTTTTCAAGCCTATCAGCATAACAAAACCTGCACCTTAAAACATCATTCTTTTTGTTAAGCACTATGGCTTTCTCAAGCCATTTTTGAATGTCATATTCGTGATCAATGATTAATTCAAATCCCTTTTCATCCCTTAGTTTTTTTAATGTATCAAGCCTTCTCAAATATTCCCTGTATGGATGTATGTTTGGATTATACCAAAAAACATGGTAGTCATTCAACTCATCAAGTATAGGTGAAACGCAAGGAGCGCAGCAGGCATGTATCAATATCATTTGAAATTAGGCACCCTCTTCTCAAAGAATGCATTAATTGCCTCTTTTCCGTTCTGTGAAGATACTATTTTTCCAAAATAGATTGATTCGAGGTCAAAGGAAATTATATTGAGCATATGTTTGTATGCCCTCAATGCATCTGGGTTTTTCTTAGAAAGATCCTGGGATATTTTTACCGCATCATCAAATGGATTATCAGATATTTTATGTATTATTCCAAATTTATATGCGGATTCAGCGTCCAAAACTGCTCCGGTCAACAAAAGATAAGATGCAATACTTTTTCCAACATACTTTATTAACCTCTCTGCACCGCCCCACCCAGTAACAAGTCCTACGTTGATCTCGGTCTGGCCCATCTTTACATCCCTAGAGGCTATCCTTATATCACAAGCAAGGGCAAGTTCCATTCCACCTCCATATGCGGGTCCATTCAGGGCTGCGATGTATATTTTTTCAGATCCCTCTATACTATCCATTAATTTTTGGCCCTTTAATGAGAATATTCTACCAGAATTTTCATCCAGTTTAAGCATTTCACTGAGATCACCACCGCTGAAAAGAATTTACCGGATCCTGTTATTATTACAGATATTATATTCCTCTTTTTTTCTATAGAATCAACAGCGGCAGAAATTTCATCTATAAGGTCAAGATTCATCGCATTTGCCTTTTCCTCCCTCATTATCCTTATTGTTGCATAATTATCAAATTCCTTCAGCTCTATCATAATATTCATTATGTATTCTCTGTTTTTATTTTTTTGCTTTTAACAAATATTAAAACAATTAAAAGACCTATTGTAATAAATATAAAAGAAAAAATTATATTAATTGAAAAACCAAAGAATGTGATAATTGGAACTGCCACAGCAGGACCTAATACCCATCCCATACTCTGGGCTATGTTAAGCATTGCCTGTGACCTTGACTCCTTTCCCTTTGGGGATACAACTCCTACATATGTACTTGCAGAAACAATGAAGGCAGACCACTTCATTCCAGATATTATCTCCGCAAAAATCATCTCTTGGGGAGTGTTAAAAATAAAATACAATATGAATGTGATAAAATAACCTATGATGCCTGTAATTATCAAATATTTTATGTTTATCCTATCGGAAAGATATCCAAAAATAGGAGTAAAGGCTACAACAGAGATGGATTCAACTCCATAAAGAAAACCTATCCATGATTCTGAAAATTTTTCATTCAGGTAAACAGGTAGAACAGAATAAACTTCCCCCGATGCACTCATTACAAAAAATACAGCTATTGCAAGGAATAAAATGTCCTTGTTTTCAAAAATTATTTTAACCCCGTCCTTTAAATTCATTGGAAACCTACCAGGTTTACCCTCATGCCTGAATGTTGGGAATGGAATTTTGCTCCTGTCTATCTTTGTCCTTTCCTCCCTTAAACCCAACTGTGTTATAAATGCTGAAATTATAAAAAGTATCATTGATATTATGAAAATTGTGGTAATATTTCCTGTTAAAACATATATCATACTTCCGAAGAAACTACCTATGGTATACCCAAGCTCTATGAAGGAGTTAAAAATGCCAAAATAGAGGCCCATATTTTCTTTTCCAAGTTCTACAATAAGCGCGCTTGAAGTAGGTGTGGCCATTGATGAAAATATTCCCTGAAGTATCCTGTACTCTATTATTACTATTGGTATTGTACTGAGAGACATTAGATAAAACATTATACCTGAAAAGCCATTCCCTAAGGAAATGAAAATCTTTTTGTGACCACTTTTATCCGATAACCTCGCCCAGGGATACTGGGAAAAACTGCCAAAAAGATTAAACATTATGGAAAGAAGTGTAATAAATAATATACTCCCACCAAGTATTGACACATAAACAGGGAGGTATGGCCAAGCCATTCCCCAGCCAATGTTTGCTACCATAAAGGAAATCGAAAGAGCAAGCAAGTTTTTATCCCTATACCACTGCATCCATAGGAGATGTAAATGGTAATATTAAAAATTCCGACTGGGAAAATATTAATAATATGAATAAATTTTCATTTGAAATATGGCCGGGGTGGGGTAGTGGTAATCCTTGGGGACTGTGGATCCCTAGACCCGGGTTCGACTCCCGGTCCCGGCCCTAAAATGTTTTTAAGATGTATTAATATCATTTTTCCATGAACAGGATTAGAATTCTTGATGAAAAAACTGCGTCACTTATTGCGGCTGGAGAGGTGGTGGAAAGGCCTGCAAATGTTGTTAAGGAACTTGTTGAAAATTCAATAGATGCATTATCAAAAAAAATAGAGGTGGAGGTAAGGGGTGGAGGAAAGGCTGAGATAACTGTCAATGATGATGGTATTGGAATGAGTGAAGAAGATGCAGTCCTTAGCATAATGAAACATTCAACAAGCAAGATAAGATCCATTGAGGACCTCATGAGCTTAAAAACATTGGGTTTTCGTGGGGAAGCTCTATACAGCATATCATCTGTTTCAAAAATGGAGCTATGGACAGGAGAATCACTTGATTTACCATCCACATACATTTATCTTGAGGGTGGCAAAATAATTAAAAAGGAGAAGAGGGAGCCAAAAAAGGGGACAACAGTTCGCGTTAGGGATCTTTTCTTTAATCTACCTGCAAGAAAAAAGTCATTAAAATCTGATAATACCGAGTTTTTAAAAATATTGGAATTTATTAAAATATTCGAGATTTCACACGAAGATATTCATTTCATATTTAAGAATGATGGAAGGATTATTCACAACCTTCCAGGAGTAATTAATTTGAAGGAAAGATTTGCACAGGTTTATTCCCCGGCAGAGGCAAATCAGATGCTCGAGCTTGATTATGGTGATGGTGCAATTTTTGTAAAAGGAATGACTTCAAAACCTTCCCTGACAAGAAAAACTGATGATCATATATACGTCTTTGTAAATTCAAGGTTCGTAGAATATGAGGAGGTAAAGGAGGCAGTGCTTGAGGGATATGGATCCAAGATATTTCATGGACTTTACCCCATTACAATTTTGAGGATAAATTTACCCCCTGAAATGATAGATGTAAATATACATCCGCAAAAATTGAAGGTAAAATTTATCAATGAGTCGAGGGTTCTAAAAGCGGTGAAGGAGGCAATTTCAATCTCATTATCAAATGTAAATATAGTNCCACAGGCAGAACCAAAGGCCTCCAATGTACTTGAAAGGGTGGAAAAGATACTTGAGGAGGAGAAGGAAGGTTTTGAGGTTGAAAAGAAAATAAAGCAGATGAAAATAGGTGAGAGCCTCCCCGACATTGGAGGAATAAGGATAATTGGTCAGCTTTTCAGAACATATATAATTTGTGAAATACCTGGAGGTCTTCTTCTCATTGATCAACACGCTGCGCATGAAAGGATAAGGACAGAAAAGCTCATTTCACAGATAAGGGAGAAGAGATTCCAGGATCTTATTTCACCACTCGTAATAGAGCTCTCTCCAGACGATGTGGAGATTATCAGGCAAAACATGGAAATTTTTGTTGATATGGGTTTCGTTATTGATGCCTACCAAAGGTCTGTGGCAATAAGAAGGATACCCTCAATGTTCAAAAAGGATGAGGTAAGGGATATTTTAAATGAGGCAATAGATTATATTCGATCAAAGGGAAAAACAAAAATTGATGAGGAAAAGAAATACGAAATAATTTCAACCATGGCATGTAAGGGTGCTATAAAGGCAAACCAGAAATTGAATGAGGGTGAAATGAAGGAAATTATATACGAGCTTATGAGATGTGAAAATCCATATACATGCCCCCACGGTAGACCCACAATGATTTCAATAGAGATAAAAGAGATTGAAAAAATGTTCAAGAGAAGGATTTAACCTATGAACTTTACAAGTATAGCCTTCTGTGCATGCAACCTATTCTCAGCCTCATCAAATACGACACTATTTGGTCCGTCTATTACATCAGAAGTTACCTCAAGACCTCTGTGTGCTGGCAGGCAGTGCATGAAAATATAATCCTTTTTCGCATTACTAACAAGTGCACTATTCACTTGATATCCCTTGAAGTCCCTTTCCCTCTTCTCCCTTTCCTCCTCCTCTCCCATGGAAACCCAGACATCCGTATAAATCACATCAGCATCCCTGGCCGCCTCAATTGGATCGTTGGTAATAACTATCTTTGATTTATCCCCTGCTATCCTTTTTGCAGTCTTAACATAATCCTCCTTAATTTCATAACCCTTTGGTGAGGCAATGTAAAAGTCCGCACCTACTATAGCGCTTCCTAACATAAGGGAATTGGCAACATTGTTTCCATCCCCTATAAAGGATATCTTGAGATTCTTCAACCTCCCCTTTTTTTCAAGTATTGTCATAAGATCAGCCACTATCTGTGCAGGATGCTCAACATCATCCAATGCATTTATAACAGGAACTGATGAATTTTTTGCAAGGGCTATCATCATCCCATGATCAAAGGCCCTGTAAACAATTGCATCCACATATCTGCTCAATACCTTTGCAGTGTCCTCAATAGTTTCGCCCCTCCCAAGTTGCATATCCCTGGGGCTCATGTATAATGCATGTCCACCCAACTGCGTCATTGCTACCTCAAAGCTGGTTCTTGTCCTCGTAGAAGGCTTTTCAAAGATCATTGCGAGGCTTTTTCCATCAAGCGCCCTTGAATATTTTTTTGGATTCTTCTTGATCTCTATTCCAAGTTTTATAATATCCATCAGGTCTTCCTTCAAATCCAGAATTGATACAAGATCCCTCTTCATAAAAAGGATGAAATCTTTCAAGTTAATATTTTTTTCATCTTTAAACATATAAAAATTGATAAAAAGAAAAAGAATAGAAAATAATAAAATATTGTTATTGAATTATCTTAAAAGGTGCAGGAAAATGATAGCATTTTTACCCCAGGAATATGAGGAATTTAGATTGAAAATAAGAAGATTCTGTGAAACAACATTGGAGAAAAATGCAATGAGGTGGGACGAAGAGGAGGAATTTCCCTATGATTCCCTCAAGGCAATGGCGGAGGAAGGTATACTCAGCCTAGGCATTCCAGAGGATTATGGAGGAGCAGGGACTAATAGACTTAAACTAGTTATTGCCATAGAAGAGGTAGCCAGGGTAGATCCTAACAGTGCATTCATAATGGAGGTAGAAAGCCTGTTTGATGCAACAATATTACTCTTCGGGAATGAGGAACAGAAAAGGATTTTAAAGGATGTTGCCCAGGGTAAAAAAATTGGTACCTTTGCACTTACAGAACCAACAGGAGGTACTGATGTGGCAGGTATTAAGAGCATAGCAAAAAAGGAAAATGGTAAATACCTCCTGTATGGATCAAAGTACTTCATAACAAATGCTTTGGTTGCATCCTACTTTATAGTTTTTGCCAAAACTTCCCCAGAACTTAAGGGAAAGGGTATTACAGCATTTCTTGTTGAGAAGGGTACTGAGAACTTCAAGGTAGGTCCAAAAATACATCTTACTGGTTTTAGGGGGGCTGCGATCGCTGGCCTGCAATATAATGGTGCTCCTGTGGGCCCAGAAAATATCATAGGAAAGGAGAATGAGGGTATTAAGGTGGCAATGTCTGTCTTGGAGAGGGGTAGAGTAAATATATCTGCACTAGCACTTGGCATGTTACAAAGGGTCTATGAGGAATCGGTAAGATTTGCAAACTACAGAAAAAGCATGGAGAATCCAATAGTTAATTATCAGTTTATACAGAACTACCTAACAGATATGCTCACAGATCTTGAGGCCTCAAGGCTCATGGTTTATAATACGGCAATGCTGATAGACAAAAATATGCAGGTGGGATTAAATGCTGCAGCAACAAAACTTTTTGTTAGTGAGGCATTGATGAGGCACGTCAAGAATGGTGTTGAAATTATGGGCGGTTACGGATATACAAGGGGAACAGTTATGGAAAGACTTGCAAGGGATGCGCACAATACAACACTGAGCCTAGGTACCTCGGAGGCAATGAGACTTTTCCTTTCAAGATACCTAAAATCTTGAACTATTTTTTCATTGCACCTAAAAAATTCCTGTAAAGATTAACAAAGAAACAGTTCATATTCTTTATTTTAATATTTTTAGACCAAACCAACTCCTCCTTATCATAGATTATAGGACCAATATAGTTCCTTGGAAGAGGATTTGCACCATCATGGGATATGTTATTCATAAACTGCTCAATTAGATCCATATTTATTTCAGATCCTGGTAAATTCTTCTCTTTTTTCATTTTTGCAATTAGATAACCTGCCTCCAGACTGAGTTTCCCAATATCAATCCTTGTTAGCCAGAAGGTCTCATAGTTCAATGAATCCACCCAAGATCTTGAGTTTTCAAGAAGATCATAATGCTCCTTAAGTGTTCTCGCAAAAATCCTATAGCCATATTTTTCATTAAGTTCGAAGGCAAGGGATCCTGGATCAACAAATGGCGCTATTGGAGAGGTAAAAAGATGGATCCAAGAACCATACCTATCGTACATTTTTCCCATATATTCAATGTCCTTAAGTACTGTCTCCCTAGTTTGGTGTGAAATGCCTATGGAAAAGAATACATCCATTTTTCTTGCTCCATGCTTCTTTGCATACTCCACAGTTTTTTCTAAGCCCAAGTTATTGTAATATCTACCTGCATATGCCCTCACATTCTCATCGAATGATTCTGGTGAAATTTCCATTGTATATTCAGACACATTTCTCTCAAGATTGGAATAAAATGATTCTGGAGCAGGATTAAATATTTCAAACATTATAGGTATGTCTATACCGTTCTCCTTTATCTTTCTGAGGAGCTCTTCTTCATATTTTTGTCCCGCCTCGTGAACATCTCCTATTATAAATGCGGGAACTCCCAGGTTTTCCTGAATTGAAAGAAGATCATTCACAACATTCTCTACGGACCTATATGAAACAGATTTNCTGAAATAAGAGTGCTCATAGGCAAACTTGGATCCCCCACAAATGACACAGTTATGGTGGCATCCCTTCTCAATGAAGGTCATGCCTGAAGGGGATATTATCCAGTCAGAGTATGGCAGTGCCGATTTAACGCTGAAACTTCTAACACATTGTTTTATAAGATATTTATAGTCTAGCCTTACCTTATTAATATAATCCTCAGGGGGTTGTATCTTATTTATTCTTATTTTTCCATTTTCCCTCCAGACAAGGTTAGGAACATTTTCAAGACCTCTTTTTTTCTGGAATGAATCTATGAGCTCTGGAAGGAATGGCTCTGTTGTATCCCCAAGTAAAATAAAATCAATGAAGTCATAATTATTTATTATTTCATTGTGATAATATGTTGAAGAAAGGCCACCTAACATAACTGCACTTTCCGGATGGTATTTTTTAACAATCTTTGCTATGTTCAATGCGCCATGTACATGAGGCAGCCAGTGAAGATCAATGGAAAATATATCCGAATCAATCTGTTTTATTTTCTTTTCAGCATCAAAATTCTTATCAAGAAGCATCTCCACAGCCAGGTTCTCTATCTTGACCCTGTAACCAAGTGGCATGAGCTCGCTTAATATACTAACAAAGCCAATTGGATACATCTCAAAAATTGGTGTCGAAGGTATTACATCGCTCACTGGACCATAGTCTCTCACCCTCTTCCTGAAGTCGTAGATGCTAGGTGCATGTAATAATACGAGATCGTACATTCATTACTAGAAAGATAAAAGATTAATAAAATTATTTATTATGAGAATTAATGATTAAAATTGCAAGTTCATCAGGTATTGATATTTATGCAAGGGAGGATTCCTTCATTACCTTCATGAATTCACCATTTCTTTCCCACAGGGAGCTTAAGGCAGTGGATATATTTCCATTGTCAAGGGAATACATATCCATGTACTCCCCAGTTTCCGGTAAAATAGTTTATCATAAAGTACATACAATGAAGAAAAATGGTATGAAGGAGCATGTTACAATTTTGGATTCGGGGCCAGCATACGTTAAAATGCTACATATAGCGCCATACTTTGATGAGGGTGATAGGGTGGATGTTGGAGATGAACTTGGATTACTTTATAAGTCCCCATACTTCAGGCCATGGTCTGATCCCCATATACATCTAGAGATCAGACCAAAGAATGACTTTCTAAGGGCAAGGGGAGGACTAAGGCTACATTTTGATGATTGTGAAAAGTTTGGAGAGTTCAGGCCTCTAGAGGAGTATATAGAAAAGGGAGCTTATATTCTCAGGAAAATAATTCCAATCGGATGCGGTAAATTTTATGGGGCAGGGGACAGTGGAATCATAGATGGGGGCTATCCACATTATGGTTTTGGACTTTTAATTGGCACCTCCGATCCAGTACTTTTTGGTGAGAGGATTGGTGAAGTTATAGAGGATAAAATTGTTAAATTCAATAAAAAAGAGATATTTCTAAATGGTAAAAGAATGAGGGGTATAGGCCTAAACATATATCTCACAAAGGATGCATATATTAAATATATTTACCCATAGAGAAGAATTTCTATAAAGTGTTTAAGATGCTGGGCCAGGGCAGGGTTGTCGGAATATCCGCATGCAGCAAGTTCTGCATCTGCAATAAGTGCCCTTCTTCCATCTGAAACGATATCTGTTGCAATTAGCCCTTCCTTGTAATGCACCTCTGTATTTTTTGGTGCCCTTTGCGTCCTGGAGGTAATGACTATTATCTTTACATTTCTTGACAATGCCTTTTTTATCTGTTCTGAAAGTGCCCTTCTAATCTCACCTAGTTTTGGAGATGAAAGGTATATCTCACCTTCAGAAAGATCTATGATCTCACCTATCTTTTTTAGAACATTACCCTTTCCATAAACTGTGTATACAAGCTGTGGCTCACCCTTCTCTCCGTACATCTCCTTTGCAAGCCTTAGGTGTGAAAAAATCTCCTCAATTCTTCTTTTATATTTTTCCTCAAGCATATCCAGGTCAGAGGGCTTGAATATCCTGGGCTTTCCCTGGATAATTTTTGCAAACCCTTTTTTTTCAAGTGATTCTAAGACCTTGTAGGCAGATGTTCTGGGTATCCTTCCCATCTTAGCAACATCATCCGCCTCACCTCCACCAATGAGTATCAAGGCCATAAATGCCCTCGCCTCATAATCTGTGAGACCTAGCATCTTTAAACCTTCTATTATTGACTTTATTGCCTTCTCAATCTCTGTACCGCTTGAGATCTCCATCCAAAATAATTAGGGGAAAACAATATATAAAAATTGCCATTGTGGTCTTAATGAAGTGCTCAAGGTGTGAAAGAGAGGCGGTAATTTTCATAAGGTATAATGGGGAGCATCTTTGTGCTGAGCACTTTATGGAATTTTTAGAAAGAAGGGTAAAACACGAGCTTAGAAGGCAGGTTGATCTTAGGCCAGGGGATAGGATAGTTGTGGGTGCATCGGGGGGCAAGGATAGTACTACAACTGTTTATCTTTTAAAGAAGATATTGTCAATGAGAAGGGATATAGAAATAATAGCTGTTACTATTGACGAAGGTATATCAGGTTACAGGGATAGAGCAATAGAAGTTCTTAGGAATTACCTTAAAAAGATAGATGTTGAACATAGGATATTCAGGATAAAGGATTCATTTGGAAAAACCATAGATGAAATCTCCTCCCTGGACAAAAGCCTTATACCATGCACATACTGCGGTGTATTCAGAAGGAGTCTCCTCAATAGGGCTGCCAGGGAACTCGGTGCAAACTATGTTGCCACAGGCCTTAACCTAGATGATACTGCCCAGAGTATAATAATGAATTTTGCAAGGGGTGATCTTGATAGGCTTGCAAGACTGGGACCACATTCCATAGTTAAGGAAGACCTTATACCCAGAATACAGCCATTGAGAATGATTCCAGAAAAGGAGGTACTCCTTTATGCCATTTTGAGGGGCATAGAGTTCTATCACGGTACCTGTCCCTATGCCGATCTTGCTCTAAGGAACCAGTACAGGAAGGCCATAGATGAATGGGAGGCAAGGAGTCCAGGAACCAGACATTCAATCGTTTCCGTTTATGACCAGCTAAAACCTCTGTTAATTGAGAATTACAAAAACTTCAAGCTAAACAGATGTGAGATCTGCGGGGATCCTACGCCATCAAAGATATGTAAGGCATGCGAACTAAAAATTAGATTAGATAAGATTCAGAATATATAATCCTGTGGATTCATTTTTCTTAACAGTAGATCACCCGCCATGTTAACAACATCATAAAGGTCAGAAACAGCGGGGCAATATGATATCTCTATAGAACTAAGATCATATACGGTGGCACCCCTTTTGATTGCCATTGAAATTATGTCAATCTTGCTTGATGCCTTTTTGCCAACTGCCTGGGCACCAATTATCCTTCCAGTTGATTTTTCAGCAAGTACCTTCAATATTATCTCCTCACCACCTGCATACTCAGGCCTATCCAATGCCCTTGCCCTTGCATTTATTAAATTATCTTTATCCTTGGCATTTGTTTCCGTAATACCTACAGCCGCCACTTCAAGGGAGCCTATTGTTGAAACAAATGATCCCAAAACACCTGAATACCTAGCATTTTTTCCTGCCATATTTATACCTGCCACAATACCCTGCTTTGCAGCCGTTGTTGCAAGCTGTATAGCCATTGGCTCTCCGCTTATAAATGATTTTACAATTACGCAGTCTCCAGCAGCATAAATGTCCTTTACAGATGTTTCCATCCTTTCATTAACAACTATGAAATTCTTCTCCATATTTACAATACCCTTTAAAAGACCCGTGTTAGGAACAACTCCAGTTGCAAGAATAACTGCATCAGAATCAAAACTTTTTCCTGAGGATATTATACCCTTTATTTTTCCATCCTCTACAATAACCTCATCGACCCTGCTGGAAAGATAAAGCTCAATGCCCAATCCAGTAACAAACTTTGCCACAATTTCAGCCATGTCTGGATCTAGCGCCCTTGGAAAAACTTGAGGAAACATTTCAAATACACGAACCTTTAAACCATTTACCACCATTGAATGTGCTATCTCTAAGCCAATTGCCCCTGCACCTATTATTGAGACTGTCTTTACATTCTTTTCCCTTATATAATTCATTATTGATTCAGCATCTTCAAGTGTCTTCACAACAAATACACCATTTCCAAGGAATTCCCTTGCATTTTTTATAGGTGGAACCAGAGGCTCGGAGCCTGTGGCAAATAGTAGTTTGTCATATTTTATCTCCCTCAATTCATTCCCACCAATCTGCTTTGCTATTACAATTTTCCTTTCAGTATCCACCCTAATAGCCTCAAATTTTAGTAGCACATTTATTCTCTTTGTCCTTGGAAAAGGATGTTTGAGTTTGTTGAAATCGCCGGATTCGCCTAAAATTAGTGGAATTCCACAGGGTGAATATGATTCATATGAATGCCTTTCAATTATTGTAATCTCTTCCTCCCTGTTTAACTGTGTAATCCATCTTGTGGCATAAACCCCAGCAGTACCTAAACCAATTATCACAATCATATTTGGAGTGAATGTAAAAGGTTAGTTAAACTTTTCATATTAATAATAAAACCATTATAGGTTTTGTAGAAATCCTATCTGGGGATCCTACCTACCATCATCTGTTCCCCATCTTTTGACTGGATCATTGATTCACTTGATGTTCTTTTAGCCCATCATTGAACTGGGATCGGTTCAGCCATGTCCAATCTCTTTTCTATATGATGCATTTATATCCCTGTCTATGGTTAGATCACATTTATCACAGTGAAGGATCCTCCCATGTTCTATTTGGACAATGATCCACATACCTAACCTGTTTTTTTGTATTCCTTGATAGCTCTATTAATGGCAAACCTTCCCACGCAAACTTATATTTGATTTGAAACTCTAAATTAAATAAGGGATTAATAGAAGTAAAGTTAGATATCCGATCAAAAGATGAATAAGATCAATTCTAAAAAGGAAGTAATAATAAAAACCAATAATTAAAGTGAATAAAAATATAATAAATTATTTTTTAAAAAGGATTTTTACTAGGCTGCATTAGAAAAAAATAATAGCAATGTAATAATATCAATCTATTTGGTGATTTTATGGCAAAAATAATGGTGATAGGTGCAGGTACCATGGGGAGCGGTATAGCAACAGTTTTTGCAATGAATAATTATGAGGTGACCTTGGTAGATGTTAACAATGAAATATTGAACAGGGCCTTAAACAAAATAAAATGGTCAATGGAATCACTCTATAAAAGAGGAAAACTAAAAACAAAACCTGAAAAATTATTGGAAAATATTCATACAGATACAGACATCCAAAATATTAAAGAAGATATGGATCTTATAATTGAGGCAGTTGTTGAGGACAGTAAATTGAAAAGGAATATATTTAATTACCTTGATTCAAGGTTTGATAGATCAATTCTTGCAACAAACACATCATCAATACCAATAGATGAAATCTCAAAAGATGTAAAGGGAAAGGAAAGGGTAGTTGGAATGCATTTTTTTAATCCACCTACCCTGATNAATCTTGTTGAGATCATTCCCTCATCATACACATCAAAAGATACAATAGAAAAGGTAAGGGGGATATCCAAGAGCATAGGCATGGAGACGATATTAGTAAAGAAGGATATACCGGGATTTGTTGTAAACAGGATCAATCTTAAGATATTCGATAATGTTCTTTCTATGGCAGAGGAAGGAATAAATATAAGTGAAATAGATTCTGTTGCAAGATACAGGCTAATGCTTCCAATGGGATTTTTTGAGCTCTTTGATTTCATAGGTTTGGACGTCCTGAAAAATGTAATGGATGAAATTAGATCCAGAGGTTTTGAAATCTCTGAACATAGAATACTGAATGATCTTATTAATAAGGGAAAACTTGGAATGAAAAGTGGTGAAGGCTTTTATAAGTATGAAAGGTCCTATTCCAGGGCAAGGATAAAGAGAAGAGACATCTTTACTATAGATCCATTAAAAATAATCTCACCGGGCATTAATGAGGCATCTTATATAATTTCAAACGGTATTGCTACAATTGAGGATGTAGAAAAGGGACAAAAAATTGGGATGGGATACAGTAATGGGATACTTGAGCTTGCGGATGGCTATGGACTGGATGAGGTAGTTAAAACATTAAATTCAATGGGCCTCAAGCCCGACAAAATGCTACAGAATTTAGTAGATGAAGGTAAATATGGGATTAAAAGCGGATATGGATTTTATCAATGGGCATACAAAAGAAAAGAGATGTACGGGCTTATTTATGAAAAAAGGTCAAACCATGCATATATTACACTAAATAGGCCAGATAAGATGAATTCCCTGAACAAAAAAACATGGGATTCGCTAAGGAGTTCTATGGAGATGGCAATAGAAGATAATGTAAAATGCATATTTATTACCGGGGAAGGAAGGGCATTCTGTACAGGTGATGATATAAATGAAATGTATTCACTGAGCAGCATGGACGAATCGAAAGAATTTTTCAAACATGTTGAAGATGCCTTTAACTCGTTATTAAACATCGAAATACCTGTTATTGCACTTGTTAATGGATATGCCTATGGAGGTGGGGCTGAAATGCTATTGATTTTCGATCTTGTAATATCATCTGAAAATGCTGAAATTGCTTTTTCTGAATCAAAGATAGGTGCATTACCTCCAATTGCAACCACTGTTGGCCTTAATACTATAGGAAGAAAGATAGTTAGGTTTACCCTCACTGGTGAGGCTATCGATCCTATTGATGCCAGGGAGATGGGAATTGTTGACATTGTAGTGCCTGATAATCAACTCCAGCGTGCCTATTATGAGTATTCAAGAATATTTGATAATATTCAAGAGGATACATTGAGAAATATTAAAAAAATAATAAATCTTGGAAAGAAAAGTGAGAATACAAGGATTTCACTTGATGAGCTTATAAAAATTTCCATGGAAGAAAGTTTTAAGGAGGGAAGTAGAAGATTTATTGAAAAATAATAAAAAATCTTAATTTAAAGAAATTCATCTAATCTTTTCATTTCCTGTTTATTTTTTAAAATGAATTTGATTCTATTCAGGGAAAAACTCGTAGGTGTAATAGTCCTCCTCCCTTTTTACCACCCTAAGAAAAATCTTCATCCCTATTCTTATCTTTTTTTGGTCATCTATGTTCAACCATGAAAGTACCTTTACCCCTTCCTTTAACTTACCAATTGCTACCACATAATCAGGATACTTGCTAAAAGAAGTGGGCTTAACATTAATGATCGTATATGTTTCAAGGATCGCCTCACCGCTTAGTTCTATCCATTCCACACCGCTATTGGGGCACTCAGGGCAATTTGTCTGGGGTGGAAAATAGATCTCACCACACTCAATGCATTTTGTAGCCATAATTTTTCCATTTTCCAGACCCCTGAAGAATTCTCCTATCTTCCCCAAAGGAATCTGGTATTTTAGTTCAAGGGTTCTTTTATCAAAGAAAATATCGTCCAATTTAATCACCTCTAGAGTAAATTGTAACATAGGCATAATGCCCAGTTCCACCCACATTATGTGATATTGCTCTTCCCTTTCTTATTTCTACCTGCCTTCCCCTTTCAGCCTCATTCCTTAGCTGTTTTGTTATTTCTACAGCCATACTAACTCCTGTAGCTCCGATTGGATGACCCTTGGCCTTTAAACCGCCATCGACATTTACTGGATATCTTCCGTCATGGTATGTCTGGTTTTCTCTCAACAATTCAATGCCCTTTCCCCTTTCTGCTATTCCTAGATCCTCATAGGCCATCACCTCAGCTATGGAAAAGCAATCATGGACCTCAAAAAGATCAAAACTTGACCTTGGACTTTCAATCTTTGCATTTTTATAGGCAATGGCTGCTGCCCTTCTTGATGCCTCAAGACCTGTAAAATNATCCCTTCTACTCAGGTTAGCACTTCCAGTGGCATATCCCTGGGAATCTATATAAACAGGAGTATCACTTATCTTCTTTGCTATATCCTCAGAGGCAAGTATTATCGCCGCTGCACCGTCCGTAATAGGTGAAGAATCATATAGCTTTAATGGCCAGGCAATGTACCTTGCCTTTATGCAATCCTCCATTGTTATCTCCTTCTGGAACTGGGCGTAGGGGTTTAGAGAGCCATAATGATGTGCCTTTATTGATGCAAGGCATAGATCCTCTTCCTTTGCATTGAACTCATGAAGATACCTTGTTGCATAAAGCGCATAGTATCCTGGGAAGGTAAGTCCAAAGTTTTCAAATTCCCAGAAATAGTTTCCTGCCCTTCCTATTAGTTCTATTATTGTTGGATTTGGTGAATCATACATCTTTTCCACTCCAATCGCCATTGCAATCTTTGAATTACCTGAAAGGACAGAATCATATGCTACTTTTATGGCTGCACTACCTGAGGCACATGCAGCCTCCGTTTTTAAGCTACCTGCCCTTAGCCCGCAATATTCACCTATTGTAACGGCTGGTAAAAGTTCTTCGCTCCAGAAACCTAGGTTTCCAACAGAATAAAAATCTATGTCTTTTTGAGAAAGGCCAGAATCATCCAGTGCTTGTTTCACCGCCTCCCAGGCAAGCTCATTGATTGTAACATCCATTCTTTTCCCAAATTTGGAATGACCTATACCAACAATTGCCACCCTTTTCATAATATATGATTAAAATCTTACTATAATAATCTTTCAACCATGAAATGCAAAAATTGAAATATTGATTTTTATACAATAAACCAATGAAAAATAAGCTTCTCCAAGGAGGGATAGTACTACTTGTTGTTGGCATAGTACTTATGGGTACCTGTATCTATATAATTTACTCAAATATTAAGACAACAGATTCTTGGTATAAAGCTGAAGATAACCTATATAAATCAAATGAAATTAAGGTATACGATGAATCACTTTTAATACTATCCCACGGAAAAATTGAATATTATTTAGTAAATTCATCATATGCATATAATGTAAATTCCTCAATAATTATAAATTCGAGCATTCCACCCATAGAGACAACAGATAAGGAGGCTATATACGATCTTGAACCTGGAACATATACCATTTTTGTTAAATCAAATTATACCCCCCATGCATCCATCTCNTACGTTCCAATAGATACACTCATAATGTATGGTGTTATNGTTATAGTTGGTCTTTTATTCTTCCTTCTTGGATTAATATTTATTCCAATGGCTATAATGTCATCAAGGAAAAACCCTAGATAAGAATAATTATCCTATATAATATTCCACCCAGCAATATAGCCATAAATACCTCGCCTAATGAAATCAATGCTGCTGCCTTCCATCCAGAGTATTTTATAAGGGCAGCCACAGTTGCAACACATGGAACATAGATCATCACAACAAAGGCAAAAACAAACATCTGTGCAGGAGTGAGAACAGATGCAAAATTTGTTGTACCAAGGAATGCTGCAAGCATTATTACAGTCATTTCCTTTCTAAGGAATCCAAATATTAGAAGAAAACCCGTTATGGCAGGAAGACCAAGCCAGTAAACGGTAATAGGCTCAAGTGCATTATTTATTATATTAAGTATTCCATAAATATTGAGGAGTGCTATAATAAAACTTCCAGCAACTATTACTGGAAGTGCTACGCTAAAGAATGATTTAACCCTGTACCAGCTTTCCTTTATAACGCTCTTTAGCATCGGCCTTTTGAATGATGGTATCTCAAGGATCATTCCATATGTTTTTTCCTTAAAAAACAATGATGAAATCTTTCCAGCAATAAATATTATTATAAAATCAAGAACATAAAGCAAAAGGGCATATTGTATTCCAAGGAAATAACCGACAACACCCAGAATTACCACCGTTCTTGCAGAACAGGGTACCAGTGATGCAAGGAAAGATGCGATCAATCTCTCCTTCTTGTTTTCAAGTATTTTACAAGAAATGCACGCAGGTACATTGCACCCAAAACCTAGCATTATTGGCAGGAATGCCTTTCCGTTTACACCCATTTTCACCATGAATGAATCCATAAGGTATGCCATTCTAGGAAGATAACCTGAATCTTCCAATATAGTTAACATTATAAAAAGTGGGAATATATAGGAAAAAACTATCTGTAAAGCAGCACCTATTCCACCCTCTACTAGTCCATCCCATAATAGTCCTGTGAATTCTGTATGACCGAAACTTCCAAAGTACCAGTTTCCAATAGATTCAAAAATAAAGTCAAAGAATGATGCAATATATGATCCTATAAAGAAAACTATTCCATATATTGCAAGTATAGATAAAACAAGAAATATGTAACCAAAATATCTATGAACTGTAATGTTTTCAAGAACCTCTGTTAATTTTGCCTTTGTGGGCAGTGTGAATTTCTGGACACCTTCAAGAATATCACCCACCTGCTTATATCTTTCATGTGAAAAAATATGGTAAATATTTTCTCCATAAATTCTCTCTATCTCCTCCCTGTATCTCTTTACCTTTTTTAATAGCTCCTCATCATCCATGAATATTTTAACTATAATTGGATCATTTTCAAGCAACTTTATGGCATACCATCTTTTAGAGTATCTTTCCTTCTTTATGTAATTTTCAATTTCCAGGATTCTTTTTTCTATCTCCTCTGGAAATCTCTGTACATTTGGAATTTTTCTTTTTTCAGCTGAATCAATGGTCTTCTTAATAAGATCATCTATTCCCTTACCGTATATGGCAACAGTTTCTACCACATATACACCAAGTCTATTCTCCAAAATATCCCTATTTATTTCAATACCTTTTTTCCTTGCCTGATCTACCTGGTTGAGGGCAATTACCGTTGGAATGCCCATCTCAAGAATTTGGAGAGTGAGGTATAAATTCCTCTCAAGAATAGATGCATCTACAACATTTATTATTGCATCAGGATTTTCCTTTAGAAGAAAGTCCCTGGTCACCTCCTCCTCTGGTGAAAATGTACTAAGGGAATAAATCCCCGGAAGATCCACAATCTCTATTTCTCTATTTAGGTAAAAAAATTCTCCACTTGCCACCTCAACTGTTTTACCGGGCCAGTTGGCCACCTTCTGGTGCTTTCTGGTTAGAAAATTAAATATAACGCTTTTACCAACATTTAAATTTCCTATGAGGGCTATTTTTAATCTCTTTGGTCTCACATTTAGATCTATCATCCCCTCCTCACCACAATGCTCTTTGCAATATCTTCTCCTATCGCAATCTCACTTCCCTTAATTGATACTATCATTGGACCTCTTTTTCCAAGGGACCTTTTTACTATAAGAGGAGTTTTTATAACAAACCCCATGTCCATCAATCTTTTAACAAGTTTGTCATCTCCGTGTATTGTGACCACATAGGCACTTTCTCCCTCTTCAAGCTCTGAAAGTAATATTAAATTACCATTTTGCCTATATTTATAAAGAAGTTCAGAAATACCTCTGTAAACATCATCATCGATCACGTGTTCAATCTTGCAGGCAAGATCATGAACCTTTTTTTCATCAACATTTATAAATTTCAGAAACTCCTCTATTAACCTATGCCTTTCAAGTATCTTTTTTCCTATTTCTCTTCCCTTCTCTGTAAGTTCCACACCCCTGTACGATGTGTAATTCAGGTAACCCCTTTCCGCAAGTTTTTGAAGCATTTCAGTGACACTAGAGGGTGAAACGTTCAATTTTTCAGATATGTTCACAGTGGTTGCCCTTTCACCATTTAACTCCATTCTATAAAGAATCTCAAGATATTCCTCAATCCTTTCACTCTCTTCCATTGATCTGAAGAATAAATACAATATTAAAAATTTTTCGGATAACCTAAATTAAGGAATAACAATATTTTTTACACATTTGAGTAAAAAATATTTGAATAAAAAATTTTTATATTTTAAAATATATTACCTAATAACATCAACACCCGTTCTTCTTTTAATTTCCTCCTCAGTTATTTTCCCTAGTATCTGTTTTGATCTCACTCCAGTAGCCACTATAAGTACGTTTATCTTACCCTCATAGTCAGGATCTATTGCAGCACCCCAGATTATCCTTGCCTTGTCACCTACCCTCTTGTGCACCTCTTCCACAATCTGCTGTGCCTCACTCACTGTCATCTCAGGTCCACCAATAACGTGTATAAGTACACCTGTTGCAGTTGATATATCCACCTCAAGAAGAGGTGAGTTAATTGCCTCATCAAGTGCCTCCTTTGCCCTATCCTCGCCAGCGGACTCGCTCTCACCCACGCCTATCATTGCAACACCGCCATCCTTCATTATTGTCTTAAGGTCATTAAAGTCAAGGTTGACAAGGCCAGGCTTTGTAATCATCTCTGTAAGTCCCTTTATTGCCCTCATTAGTACTGTGTCCGCCACCTTGAATGCATCGTTTAGTGGAAGTCTTGGTACAATCTCAAGCAGTTTGTCGTTTGGTATTGTTATAACTGTATCTGCAACCTCCCTGAGTTTATCCAGGCCATAAAGTGCATTCTCCATCCTAGATCTACCTTCGGATGAGAATGGGAGCGTGCAGACAGCGATTGTAAGGGCACCTAGTTCCTTTGCTATCCTAGCAACAACAGGTGCAGATCCTGTGCCTGTTCCACCTCCCAGGCCACAGGTAATGAAAACAATATGCGATCCCTGGAGTACCTCCTTAATCTTATCCTCAGCTTCTTTTGCGGATTCTTCACCTACCTTTGGTTCTGCTCCTGCACCAAGCCCCCTCGTAGTTCTCTTTCCAAGGAGTATCTTCTTCTGTGCCTTTATTATAAGTAAATGTTGTGCGTCAGTATTAGCTGCAATTAAATCTGCTCCTATCACGCCTTCTTCCATCAACCTATTTATGGTATTTGATCCCCCNCCACCACAACCTATTATTCTAATTACAGTTTTAAGACTTTTTAGAAGTTCCTCCAATTCCTTGTCCTCTTCAGTTTTCTGACCTTCATCTGTAAAATTTTTATTTACATTAGTTCCTGGATATTTTGATAATGCATCCTTGAGAAATGATTTCATAATATCACCTTATGGATGTTAATGTGAATTGTAATATATAATTTTTACTAAATTTTATGCAAAAATATGAAATTTCCTAAAAAATATAATTTATATTATTTAAATATTTATCGCTAAGGTAGAAAGTAAACATGCCTTTAGAGAAAATAATTCATCTAAGAGAAAAAGTAAAATATAACTAAATAACTTTAATGTACGGGTGGAAAAATGTGGAATGGTCCTCTAGAAAAATTGGATAATTACAGGTGGAAGATCCCTAGGTCATATAAAAAAGGAATGAGGGTAGATGGAATAATTATAGCATCAGAACATATGATAGAGGATATTAAAAAGGACAATGCACCTGAGCAGGTAGCAAATGTAGCTACATTACCTGGTATAATCAGGGCATCTTATGCAATGCCCGATATTCACTGGGGTTATGGATTTCCTATAGGTGGTGTAGCGGCCTTTGATTATGAAGAGGGAATAATTTCTCCTGGTGGTGTAGGTTATGATATAAATTGCGGAGTTAAAATGCTTAGAACAGATTTAACAATAAAGGATGTACAACCAAAAATAAAGGAACTCATTGATGCTATATTTGTGGAGGTACCTAGTGGTGTGGGCTCTGAAGGAAAGATCAAATTAAATAGGAATGAGTTGAATAATGTTTTAAATGAAGGAGCAAAATGGGCTATAGAAAATGGGTATGGCTGGGAGGAGGATTTAGAAAGGATTGAGGAAAATGGGAGGATAAGGTTTGCAGACTCATCAAAGGTTTCTGAAAAGGCAAAATCTAGGGGGGCACCGCAACTTGGTTCTCTTGGAGCAGGTAACCATTTTCTGGAGGTTCAGGTGGTGGACAAAATTTATATACCAGATGTAGCCAAGAAATTTGGAATATTTTCTGAAGGACAAATAACCGTAATGATACATACAGGTTCTAGGGGTTTGGGTCACCAGGTGGCGACAGACTATATTGAAGTAATGGAATCAGCATCTAAAAAATATGGTATAGAGCTTGTTGATAAACAATTGGCAGCTGCACCAATAAATACTAAGGAGAGCCAGGATTATATTGCAGCAATGGGTGCTGCAGCTAACTTTGGTTTTGTTAATAGACAGATGATAAATCACTGGACAAGAACAGCCTTCGAAAAGATTTTTAAAATGAGTGCAGAGGACCTTGGTATGCATGTTATATATAGCCTTGCGCATAACATTGCAAAAATAGAGGAGTATGATATAGATGGAAGGAAAAGGAAGGTAGTAGTACATAGGAAAGGGGCAACAAGAGCATTTCCAGCAGGACATCCAGATCTTCCTGAAATATATAAGGAAATTGGACAGCCTGTGCTCATTCCTGGAGACATGGGAAGGGCATCATACCTTCTTGTTGGAACAAGACAGGCCATGGAGGAGACCTTTGGATCAACATGCCATGGAGCAGGGAGGATATTGTCAAGGAATGAGGCCCTAAGAAGATACAGGGGGGAGGCAGTAAAAAAAGAACTTCTTCAAAGGGGAATATATGTGAGATCAGCCACATCAGATGTGGCTGCCGAAGAGGCACCAGGCGCATACAAAAATGTAGATGATGTGGTAGAAGCTGTTCAAGGAGCAAACATTTCAAAGATTGTTGTAAAGATGAGGCCTATAGGGGTAATGAAGGGTTAAGTCCCCAATTTACATATTTTATGAGTTTAATGCAAATTTTACTAAATAAATTATTATATTTTTATTTCGTAACATTAAATTGTGTTTTTATTATGTATTATATTGAAAAATATTAAAAAATATAAAAAAGTGAAAAATTGTAGGAGATAATGAAGGAGAGGGTAATTGAAAAAATAAAAGGAGTTTCATATTTTACCCATTTACCATTCTTAAAGATCCCTGTTAGCATTTCTGGCATTTTTATAAATCCATTTTTTTTGTTAAAATGGTACAAATAAGGCATATAAATTAATGCATTTAGTATTACTGAATAAAAAAGAACCTCGATGGGATATGGAAAAATTATTGATACTATCTGTGTTCTTATATCTAGGCCTGTAAATGTTACTGGATAATATGGAATAAGGAGTGTAATTGCCATCATAGCCTTAGTATCTGCTCCACCCATCAATAGACCTGAATAATAGAGATATTTAAAAATCAATAGAAGAATTGAGTCAACAAATATTATTTTATTTCCACCATAGTAAAGATAAAGAATTAATATAATTAGTAAAAATATGTTTAAAATATGGTCCATTTTTTTAATGTTAAAAAATGAAATAATAAATATAATTAGTGCAATAAAAATTCCAATATCCAGCCTAAATTCTAAAAACATAAGGAAAACACCAAGTAAACCCATTAAAAGGAATATTATTGTATTTACTTCTCTTTTCTTTATATCCTGATATGAAGCTATTGAAAGAAATAAAATGCCAATTAAAAATCTTAATAATGAATTTGGATCCATAGTTAAAATATACAATTGGATTGTTTAAATTTTTTTGTTGAAATATCCCAGAACAAATTGAAAAATTTAAAATTAATGAAAGATTTATGGCACCTATGGAAGATGCAATTTCAAAGGCCGATAAATTCTATGAGAAGGAGATGTTTGATCAAGCTCTTCAGATCTATCTCGATGCCCTAAATGGGCTGGAGGGAGAGAAGAGGGTAGAGGTTTTAAGAAAGATTGCCGAATGTTATTTCTATAGGGATAATCCAGATATTAATAACTCACTAAGGTATATAGAAGAGGCAATAAAGAATGGAAATAACTTTAAGGACAGGATATTACATTTTATGATACTTTCTGAAAAGGATCCACAGGCCGCTTTAGCAGAGGCTAAACAACTTTTAGATGAGGCAGAAAAGAATAAAATGGATGAAGTTTTGCCAGAGCTTTACAATAATATCGGGCTCTTATTATGGGGTGATGAATCCGAATCCTATTTTAAAAAGGCGCTTGAAACTTCAAAGAAGATGAATGATCTTGAAAACTATGTTCTCTCATTACAAAATCTATCATATCTGGAAAAGGAGAAGGGCAACAATGGAAGAGCGATGGAATATCTTGAAGAGGCTATGAATGCAGTTGAAGAGGTAATGAAAAAATTACCAAAATCTAAGAAAAAGGAGTTCATATCATCATATTCCGATCTTTATGACCAGGCAGTTTCACTGGCAATGGATATGGAGGATTATGATCTGGCAATGAAAATTGCAAACAGGGGAAGGGTTACATAATTCCTAGGTTCTCCTTAATAATTATCAATAATCTCTCTATAACATAATTGTTAATCTTTTCACCAAGATCCTTAGACGATCCTTCAGGGTTACTAAATGTACCCTCTGGGTATACTGTTGAATAATTGTCTATCACAAGAAAACTTCCCTTCTCACCCTTCTTAAACCTAAAATTTCCCTTTACAAGATCAGGCCTTATTGCCATCATCCTGGAGGTTTCTATTATGCCCGCATGGGAATCCTCGTAGGGTACAAGTTTACCCCTCAATTCATAGGCAATATCATAATCTGATAGAAGAATAATCTTCACAAAATAATCCCTTACAGTTTCATTTGCAGCCCTTTTGATAGCAGCCATATGAATTCCACTTGCATGTCCAGAAATTATGAGTATTTTTTTAACACCATTTTTTATCAATCCCCTAAGAATATCCCTTACAAGTAAATAGAGGGCATCGAACCCTATGGACACAGTCCCCCTAAAATCATCCAGTTCTGTAAATCCATAGTATATTGGTGGTAAAACTAGCGCATTAATCCTTTTTGAAATTTCCTGGGCCACATAGATTGCCTGATATGAATCAGATCCAAGAGGCAGGTGATTTCCATGCTCCTCAACAGATCCTATTGGAAGGATAACAAGAGGTTCCTCTTTCAAAATTTTTTCAATTTCCCTAAATGTCAACTCGTTCCAATCCATGTATATTTGATAAGAAATAAAGTAGAAAATTTTTGTGGAAGATTTTTAATACTGATTGTAAATACTAGATTTATGACAAATAAGGATGATGCAATCAGGATTAGGGAACTTGCAAAGCAGCATAATATACTTTTTGGTGAATCCATACCCCTAATAGCAAGTGAAAATGTTCTTTCACCCCTTGCTAAAGAGCTACTGCTTAGCGATCTTGGCTCTAGATATGCGGAAGGTTTACCAGGTAAAAGATATTATCAAGGAAACTTTTATGTGGATCAGATTGAAATACTAACAACAGAACTTGCAAAAAAACTTTTCAGGACAGATTATGTTGATGTAAGGCCTATTTCTGGAACAAATGCCAATCAGGCAGTTGTATTTGCACTTTCTCACCCAGGTGATATAATTACTACAGTACCACTTGCAAGTGGTGCACATATTTCAAGTGCAAAATTCGGGACGGTAGGTTTTAGAGGTTTAAACCCCGTAAATTATCCATTTGATGTTGAAACAATGAATATTGATGTAGATCTTGCCTCAAAGCTAATAAGGCTTATAAAACCAAAGATCGCACTTTTTGGACAATCTGTCTTTCTCTTTCCAACACCATTGAGGGAGTTATCAGATGCTCTACAGGAGGCGGATTCATATGTCTGGTATGATGGTGCTCATGTACTTGGCCTTATTGCAGGCAAAAGATTCCAGGACCCCCTTAGAGAGGGTGCCCATGTAATAAGTGGAAGTACACACAAAACATTGCCAGGTCCTCAGAGGGGTATTATACTTGGTAACCCTAAGGATGAGGAGATGTGGGAAAAGATACAGAGAGCTGTCTTCCCCGGTGTAATAAGCAACCATCATCTCAATACAATGGCCGCACTGGGTGTTACCCTTGCTGAACATCTTGAATTTGGTGAAAGCTATGCTGATCAGGTTATAAGAAATGCTAAGAGACTTGCGCAGGAATTACATACTTTAGGTTTCAAGGTTCTTGGGGAGAAGGTAGGTTTCACAGAAAGTCATACTATTTTAGTGGATGTAAAGGATCAGGGAGGCGGAAGAAAGGTTGCTGAGGACTTAGAAAAGGCTAACATTATACTAAATATGAACCTCCTACCCTATGATGACCAGAGTAAACCAAGGAACCCTAGTGGAATCAGGATAGGAACACAGGAGGTAACAAGAATAGGAATGAAGGAGTCAGAGATGGTAGAAATTGCAGGATTGATTAAAGAAGTGGCAATGGACAAAAAGGATCCAGTAAAGGTAAAGGAAAAGGTCAAGGAATTGAAAAGGCAATTTATGGGTGTTAAATATTGTTTCCACGAAAATTTTGATCCATACAGGTACATTGAACTTGTATAAGATTATTCTCTTATTTTTATATTTTTAATATTTTACTAAATATCTTTAAACA
>JGI20133J14441_1000564_pt1 | contig 34429 bp, 35 predicted proteins | sample RS3BMetagenome_FD_14441 | JGI IMG/M metagenome (IMG submission 14441)
CTCCCCAGGAGAGGGTACGAGCGAGGAGAGGTGAGGGCGGAGGAGAGGACGGGCCAGGAAGGAGCTCGTGCTCGTGGAGCTCGCTGGCCTGAGAGGCCGCCCTAGGAGGGGGCTTGTTCAGGAGGCTCCTAGGGACGTCCGTGACGAGGGCTCCTCGGCGGAGGCCTCCTCGAGGGTTTGGCCCATCGGCTCAGGAAGGGCGACCAAGGTCAGGAGGATGCCGACTGCGGAGACCATAGCCATCACGCCCATGACTCCGCTGATCCCCACCGACTTGAGGAGGTGAGGCACGAGGAGCGCCCCGAGAAAGGCCCCGAACTTCCCAGCCCCCGCCGATATGCCGTCACCCATGCCCCGCATGGAGGTGGGGAAGATCTCCGAGGGGAACACGAACGTGGTCTCGTTGGGACCGAACTCGATGAAGAAGTAGCTGATGGCAAACAGGCCGAGGAACACGGCAGTGTTCTTCACGGCCCCGGGGATGAGCCAGATGCTTCCGAAGGCCAGGGCCATGACCAGAAATCCCTGCCACTGGATCCGCTTGCGCCCGAGACGGTCCATCAACCACACCGCGACCCAGTACCCCGGGACCGCCGCCACGGTGAAGATGGCGAGCGAGATGAGGGTGTGGGAGAGCAAGCTTCCATGCGGCTGGAGCTGCTTCAAGATCAGCGGGCTGGAGATCGAGTTGCCATAGAAGGCGATGTCCATCAGGAACCAACTCCCCGCCGTGCCGATGAGACGCAGCAGGTACGGCTTGGAGGTCAGTCGCTTCCGCAGGTCGGAGGTCGCGGCGATCGGTGCGACGGGGCCATGCCCGTTGCCGGTCGTCGCCTGGCCGTTGACCTTCGAGGCCTGGCCAGTCACCCACTCGACCGTCTTGGCCATCTCTTCCACGTCCCCGCGGACACTCAACGTGTAGCGAGGGGTCTCCCGGATCTTGCGGCGGAGGTAGACCACCGACAGGGCGGGGACAGCCCCGAGGCCGAGCATCAACCGCCAGGCGATCCCATTGGGAACCCCTGCTCCGAGGAAGATGGCAGCGATCGCCGGTCCGGCCATAAGACCGAAGCCCTGCATGGCGAACACCATACCCACCAGGCGCCCCCGGGCCTTCTTGTTGGCGTACTCGGAAGTGATCACGGCCGAGGTGGCGTAGTCGCCGCCCACCCCGATGCCGACCAGGATCCGGAAGATGAGCAGCGACTCAAAGTTCCATGCGAAGGCAGAGAGGATGGCACCCGCCGCCAGAAGGGCCACTTCCAAGCCGTAGACCTTCTTGCGTCCGAGCCGGTCCATCAGCTTGCCGAAGGTGAGCGCCCCGAGGATCGACGCCAAGAGAGAGATGGAGTTGAGCAGCGAGATCTCGTTCGTGTTCAAGTGGAAGATCGGGGTCAGGATGACCGTCACCGTGCCGATGATGAACAGGTCATAGGCGTCGGTGAAGAAGCCCATGCCGGAGGTGAACACCGTGAGCCAGTGCTTGCGGCCCACCTCCGCCTCGTCGAGGGGTCGATACAACTCGGTCACGGATGGAACGCCTTCGGCCACCTGGGCTCCTCCTTAGTCCTATCGGTTAGATGTCTGTCTATACCGGAAAAATGAACGGGAGGTAATCAAAAAGCGACACGACGGTAATCTCTGAGCGAATGCCGGTCTACGTCGCCAACTCCTCCGCAGCCTTCTCTGCTCCGATCCCGCGGACGAAGCTGGCTGCGAGGTCCGGGAAATGCTCGCCGACCTTCCGGATCTGGAGACCGACGAGCAGGGCCGCATTGTCGGCTCCGGCCTGACACTCCGGCCTACCCCGCACCGCTTCGCCCTCGACGGCCGCCAGCTCTACACCTGGTGCGCGCTCGACACCCTCATCTTCCCCGTCGTCCTCGGACAAGGCGCGACCGTCGAATCACCCTGTCACGGTGCCGGGGGCGATGATACGTCTCACCGTCGACCCCTGAAGCCGGAGTGACCACAGCGAACCTCCGCTGCCGTCGTGTCGATCATCACCACGGATCAACAGGGAAGCATCCGGATGGCCTTCTGCAACCAGGTTCACTTCTTCGTCTCCCGCACCGACTCGCAACCTTAGCTCGACGGGCACCCCGGCATGACCGTCCTCCCCGTCGCCGACGCTCACCGACTCGGACAATCCCTGATCCCCGCCCTACTCAAGGCTCCAACTACGCGACCCGACTGCTCCTGACCCGCCCCGGCGATTCACCGAGACCCGAAGATCGGCCTCGTTTTCCTGCTCAGACTTCGCCATGGTCCAATTCTCCTCGTCCTCACGAACCCTGATCGGCTCGACGCCCTCCTCTGCCACCCGAGAGTCTCAGCGCCGTCCCCAGCCGGCTGGGCCATAGTCTCTTCAAGCATGCAACACCGTCCTGCTCGTGGAAGGCCAAGTGGGGCATCAACGGCCCCCAGCGCGCCCAGGCGGATGGCCCCATCTGCACCTTCCGGGTCTGACCCGTCGATCCGCGGTGAGGGTCCGGCCAAGGTACCCGAGGAGCGCCGAGCCCACCCCCGAGCTGCCGTCTCAACGTCGCTTGATCAGGGCAGTGTGCGTACGCATGCCCTGTGCAGCCCTAAGCACGAGACGTGCCGACCAGCGATTCAATGGTGGCGGGGGAGAGCCATGAACGTCCGCTCGGTGAGTTACGAGGACAACACCAGCACGATCTACCTACCGGTCGCCAGCACCCCAACGAACCACGGTGTTCGGCGGGGGAAGTCGGAGTGGCAAGCCGTCTAGCTGGGAAAACGGTTTCGGGTCACGTCCGTGGACGTGACCAGCTTGCTTAGGTAGCGGCCTCGTCGCAGCTTCGCTAGGGGGTTCCTCGTCGGGGGTGGTGCTGGTGCCTTCGTCATCCCTTCTTCCTTCAGCAGATGTCAACCCGGAGGGGGAAGGCCACGACCCAGAACGCGTCATCCGCAAGGAGGGTCGGCGTCGAAGTACTCATGACACGAGCGCACGCTCGGTTCACGAAAGGAGAGCAACCATGGCCACGAAGGCAGGACAAGCGCTCGCGTGCTCGATGGCGAGTGGCGCTGGACGTGGAATACGGGTCGTCGCCGGCCTCGTCATCATCGCCTTGGCACTGACGCTCGCGCACGGCACCGCTCGCACGGTACTCGCCGTCGTCGGCCTCGTGCCGATCGCGGCAGGCCTGCTCAACATCTGCGCGTTTTCGGCGCTCATCGGCGGCCCACTCTCTGGCCGCCGCGCTCGTCAGCAGCTGACGCGCTAGCACGCTGGACCATCTCGATTCCCTGTACGTCCTGACGACAACTCCCGAGCAGGCCAAGGCAGCAATGCCTTGGCCTGCTTGCTCGAGAGTTCTGCTGATGTCAGTCGGCGGAGGGGCGAGGACACGTCCTGTCGATTGCGCCTGCCGAAGCCCTAGAACACCGCACGAGCACCGTGCGAACGCTACGGCGATAGTGTCTGCGCACCGGGCGCCGACCCTTGCGGGCCCGCGAGCCCAGACCGTACGTGCCTGAGCTGTTTGCCAAGAAAGAGCGCGCCGGGCAGCGGGTTGTGCGTGTAGGGCTCGATGACGTCGAAGCCAAGCGCGCGGTAGAGAGCGAGAGCAGGCGCGAGGCGTTCCAGGGTGTCGAGCACGACCTCGACGCCCCCCGCAGCGTCCACGCGCTCCAGCACGGCTCCAACCAGCGCGCGTCCCACGCCACGTCCACGGTGGTCTGGGTCGACCCAGAGGCGCTTGAGCTCGAAGCGTCCAGCACTGAGCTCACGCACCGCAACGACACCCACCGGCCTCGTGGCGTGCCAGGCCAGCAGCACACCGCCCGGAGCCGGGTAATGGCGCCGCAGCGCCTCCGCCGAGGCGTCGGACGCCTGGAAACCCAGGTCCTCGCCGAGCTCGTCGAGGTAGCGTGCAATAAGCTCGACGGCCACGTCGAGCTCCCCGTCGCGCTCGGCCCACGCGAGCACTACCATCGGGCGCGCAGCGCTCGGTCCGCCCATGCCTTGCGGAGCTCGTCGACGAGGTCACGGGTGGCGCCAGCCAGAATACGCTGGCGCTTGGCCGCCAGATCGAGGCGTGGGCGCTCACCCTCGACGGTGCTCACCACACCACCTGCCTCGTGGACAAGGAGCACGCCCGCGGCGATGTCCCAGACCGCAAGCCCCTCAGAGAAGTCCACGAGCCCATCGATGGACCCCTCTGCCACGAAAGCGAGCTCGCTCGCAGCGGACCCAAAGGCCCGGAGCTGACCCCATCCGAGCCATGCCCGAGGGGTCCCGTTGCAGGCGATGACCTTGCCCCGCACCGAGCTCGCGCCGCTCACCCGTACACGTCGGCCATCGAGGCGCACGCCACCGCCCCTCGTCGCCTCGTAGACGCTGCCGGTGCGCCCTAGGGCCACCACGGCCACGAGCGGCCCCTGGTCGTCGACGATCGCGATGGAGCTTGCCCAGGGGTAGAGGCCGCGCGAGGCATTCGTGGAGCCGTCGATAGGGTCGACGATGGCTGTGAGCGCTGCCCCTCGATCAAGGAGGCCAGACTCCTCGGAGTAGACGTTGAGCCACGGTACCGAAAGGTGCTCGAGCGCCACCGCATCAGCGAGCACGTCACCACGGTGCTGGCCGCGCCGCAGACCGGTCGCCGACCAGTCCACCCCGCGATCATGCACCGCAGCCAGGCACGCCTCGGCCGCCTCGCGAGCCAGCGACGCAAGGGAGGCGAGATCCCGATGCGACACGCTCACGCCACCACGTTAGGCGAGCGCTAGCGAACCCCGAGCGATGCGAGGTAATGCGACCAGGGGCCAATCGCCGGAACCATCACGAGGGCAAGGACGACGCCGAGCGCCAAGGCAACTGCCACGCTCACGAGGCGACCTCGACGCCCAACGAGCGAACGATAGCGGCGCTCTGCAAGATCGTCGCTCGCGGTTCGAAACGCCCGACGAGCGTACGCGAGCACGTGGATCGTCATCATCGCGAACCACATGATGAAGATCTCACGGTGGATGACGAGCCAACTGCCCGCCTCGGGCGTTCCCGGTGGCAAGAGCGCAAGGATGACCCCTGAGGCCATAAGACCAACGGTCGTGAGTACGACGAAGGGTCCGATAGCGCGCAGCAGAGGCTCGGGGGGGCCTGCTCGCTTGAAGTCGGGCGCTCCGAGGTAATACATAGCGAAGCGGTAGGTGGCCACGACGATCTTGTAACCCATCAGCGGAATGAGCAGCATGCCAACCAGGATGTGCACAGCGATGAGCTGACCGATGAACAGCAGCGTGATCCCCTCGATAGCCAGCCCTACGAACAGCACGACCCCAAGCAGCGAGAGCACTCGAGCCACGGCTCGGACTCGGCGCGAGGCCCCGAAGTCCTCCGACGGGGAGCGATCCGCGAGCACGGTCTCCAAGATGCGCGTCAGCACCGAACTCCTCCTGACCAGGAGTAGGCTACCGTTGGCGGCTGGGAAGCCCCTGTGAGGATCCCTGACCGACCCCGACGAGGAAGCGAGCCAGCGCATCGCCCGCACCGCCGTCCTCACAGGCTGCAACCACCTCGTGGGCAGCATCGAGCGCCTGCGGATGACCGTCAGCGACGGCGTAGGCACGGCCCACTACCCGAAACATCGCGACGTCGTTGAGATGGTCCCCGACGGCACCAACCTCGTCGAGGTCGACGCCGAGCACCTCAGCACCGAGTCCGATGCCCGAGCCCTTCGAGACGCCGTGCGCGCACACGTCGAGCCAGTCACGCGAGCCGGGAATGAGCGACAAGCCCCCAAGGTCCGGCGCGACGATCGCTCGCAGCTCGTCACCTCGCAGCAGGGGTGCGCGTACCACGACCTTGAGGGCACCTCGCACCAGGAGCGCGCGACGCGGCACGAGCTTGGCTCGTACGAAGCGTCGCGCTCCCTCGTCGAAGAACCCAGGCTCAACGAGGAACTCCTCGGCCGTCTCGACGGCAAAGCGAGCCTCGGGCACCTCGTGGGCGATTGCGCCGACAACCGCGCCTACGACGCCTGGCTCCAGACCGTGGCGCCAGAGCACCTCCCCGCTCGCCACGTCGATGCCAAGCACGCCGTTGGAGCAGATGCAGAGCGGACCCAAGCCAACGTCACGGGCGATCGCCAGCGACGAGCGCGGTCCGCGAGCCGTGACCGGCACGACGGCGATGCCTCGGGCACGTGCTGCCTTCATGCGCGATGCGCTCGTGGCGACGACCTCGCCACGCCACGACAGGAGGGTACCGTCGAAGTCGGTCGCGAACAGGCGAGGCCTCACCGCAATGCCCCGAGCGCCCGTAGGCGCCGCGGCGACGGTGGAACCAGGAGCCGTCCAACCTCCCCGACGGCCTTGATGGCTACCCATGCAGCGAGATCCGCGGCAGGATTCTCACCGATACCAAGCTCGGCTCGGATCCAGGTCGGGAGGCTCCCGAGAACCCAATGGATGACCGCCGGCCACACCAGCCCGAGAGGCCCCTCGAGACGCAAGGATCGCAGCACGTCGAGGGCGTGCCGATAGTCGTCGGAGATAGTGGCCATCGGCCAGGTCTCCACAAGTCTGACGCACCCAGCGAAGTTCGAAGGCACGAGCCCAAGGTCAGCCCCCATGAGCTTAGCAAAGGCCCTCATCTCGCCAGTGTAGGCATCGAGGAGCTCCCCGCTCGCCTCGGGATGGAAAGCGCGGTAGGCAAGCCCCACCGAGGCCACGAGCGCATCATGGACGAATGCGAGCAACTCGGGGTCGTTCGCGCCGAACGCGAGGCCAGACACCGGATCGATGCCGCGCACCGACTCGTGCAGGTGACGTACCCAGGCGACCGCCTCAAGCACCTCCTCCCGGTCACCGTACGTGACGATGTCGACGAAGTCGATGGTCTCTTGGAGGCGTCGGTCGGGGTTGTCGGCGAAGGCGGAGAACTGGTTCACTCCCGCGAGCGCCCGCGGCTCCAGCGCCTGGATTGCGAGCGCCCGTATGCCTCCCACAAGCCCTGCGGCGTCACCATGGAGGACCCAGACGGCTGAAGCAGGCCCAAAGAGACTGGCCATGAGCCCAGCCTATTGGTCAGCTCGCGCCGTCATCGCGCGCGGCGAGCCTCTCCTAGCCTGGAAGCGTGATCGCGCGACGTATCCTGCTCGTCGTGCTCGTCACCACGAGCGCAGGCATCTTGCTCGCCTCGTGCGGCCAGAGCGCCCACGCCAACGCCGTCCAGGCGTGCCGCTTCGTGGAGCGCTCCCTTACCGTATGGACCGCCGCCGAGCACGCGCCCTTCCCCGAGCGCACATCCCTCGTCGCTCAGGCGACCACGTTGCTGGAGGAGGCCAAGCCCCTGGCAAACATCGCCGCTGGGGCGAACGGCGGCTACCAGCCACTCGCGGCGACGCTGAGCGAGGTTCCTCGCGTACCCGAACGGCTCCTCGTGCGTGCCCTGCGAGCCGAGTGCGCCAACCCCAATGCCAACTCGACCCCGCTACTGCCAAATTCCTGACTGACCTCGCGCCACGTCCCATGCTAACGTCCGAGCGGTGGGGAACCTGAGGTGGGGGCGTGCGCTACTCGCGGCCATAGGGCTCGCGGGGGTGCTCCTGGCTCAGCTTGGGATCATCGGCGGGCTCCCCCCGCTCGGCAGCGTGCTCGACCCGTCCACCGGCGTGCTCAGCCTCGCGGCGCGGTCCTCACTACCGACCTCCGAGCGCATCCACGCTCCTGTTCCCGGTACCGCCTCGATCGCCTTCTCGCACCAGGGCATCGTCGACGTGCGCGCCACCACCGACACGGCCCTGTGGTACGCGATCGGCTACGCCGAGGGGCGCAGCCGACTCTTCGAGATGGATCTACTGCGCCGAGAAGCCGGCGGCACGCTCGCGGCCCTCCTTGGACCGCACTACCTCGGCTCGGACGAGTTCCAACTGCGCCTTGGGGTACGGGCCGCAGCCAAGGCCAACCTGGCGGCGCTCACGGCACCTGCTCGAGCCATCCTGACCGCCTTCACGGCCGGGGTCAACGCCGCGCGGACCTGGGACCTCGAGCACCACGCGATCCCCACGCCATATCTGCTGCTCAACGAGACCCCAGCCCCATGGCGCCCTGTCGACTCCATGCTGGTCCAAGAGTTCCTTACCGAGGAGCTCGACTACACCCAGGAGCCGGTCGACCTCACCAGAGCGGTGGCGCACCTTGGCCTTGCGCGTACCGAGGCGCTCTTCCCCATCGTGCCGGCGAATCCACAGAGCCCCTTCGACACCGGCCCATATCCCTCACACGGCCTCGTTCCCCTCGATCCGCCGGTGCAGGTGGGGCCTCGACTCGAGCGAGCACTCGCGAGCATCGAACACTCCTGGAACGAGGTTCCAAGCTGGGCGCGCCACCAAGGGGGTAACTCCAACAACTGGGTGATCGCCGCCTCGCATACCACCACGGGTGCTCCGATCCTTGCCGGGGATCCCCACCTGCCCCAGACCCTGCCGTCGATCTGGCTCTGGCTCGAGGCGCGAGCACCCGGCTACGACTTTGCCGGCGTTGCGGTCCCAGGGCTGCCAGTCATCCTCATCGGTCGGACCCCAACCACCGCCTGGAGCCTCACCGACGCCGAGACGCAGGCGACGTACTTCTACCGACTCACGACCTCCAGCGCCCACCCGGGCGCCTATCTCTTCGACGGGCGCTGGCGGCGCTTTGCGGTGCGCACCTACCGCATCGCCGTCCGCGGAGCACGCACGGTACAGCTCACGGTGCCTGTCAGCGCCGACGGGCCGGTCCTCTCGATTGAGGGGATCCCGGTCGCCGTCGACTGGCTCGGCGACCAGGTCAGTCCTGACTTCGAGACCATCCTCGGGATCCTCCAAGCGCGCACCCTCGCTCAGTTCCTCGACGCGCTGCGCAGCTGGCGAGCTCCGGCACAGAACTTCGCGTTCGCGGACGCCCAGGGCCAGATCGGGATCATCGCCGCTGGTTCCTACGACCAGTTCCGACATGGTATCCCCTGGCTCGTGATGAACGGCAACGGCTCCGAGCAGCCCGTTGGCACCATTCCTTTCGCAGCCGAGCCAGCGTCCCTCGATCCCGCTCGAGGCTACGTGTTCTCGGCCAACCAGCGACCGGTCGGGCCGGGCTACCCCTACTACTTGGGCACGAGCGCGGACTTCTACGCCAACGGCTTTCGCGCCGACGAGATCGCCCACACCTTGGCGACGACACCGCGCCTTGGGGTACGCGCCGTCGAGCACCTCCAGACCTCGGTGACGGACATCCTGGCGCACTCGCTCGTGCCCTGGCTTCTTGCCCACGTCCACGCTACAGTCGGCTCGCCCGAGGCGGCAGCCCTCGGTGACCTTCGCGGCTGGAACGACCAGATGACCGTGAACTCCCAGGCCGCGTCTGTCTGGTGGATCTGGCTCGGCTTCGACCTGCGTGATGCGTTCGACCCGCTCTGGCGCGCCACCGGACTTGCCCAACCCGCTGGCAGCGTGCTCGTTGTCAACCAACTCAACGACCCACTTCTTGAGGATCTCCAAGCCATCGACCTCGGCACCCTCTCGCCCAGCGTGCTCGCACCCCCAGGGAAGCCAGTCCCGAGCCCGATCGCCCTCGCTCGCGTGGCGCTCGCGCAGACCACCACCTGGCTCGAGCACCACCTCGGCCGCCCGGGGCACTGGGCCTGGGGTCGCCTCCACCGCCGCGAGTTCCCCTCCCTCACCGGGGCTGCGGCCCTCGCCTACGGCCCTCGTCCCTCCTCGGGCGATGCCTGGACGGTCAACGCCGCCGACGGCGGCCTGCTTTCCGAGCAAGGGCCGAGCTGGAGGATGATCGTCGCGTTCCACGTTGCCTCGCTCGGGATCCTCCCGGGCGGCGAGAGCGAGAACCCCCTTTCGCCCTGGTACGAGAACCTGGTCGGCCCGTGGTGGAACGGCTCGTACCTGCCCTTCTCGACTCGCGGCGTGAGCCGCCCCATCGCCACCTGGACCATCGAGGGGGCGGGGTGAGGACACTGCTCAGCGTCGTGCTCGGAGCAGCCGTGGCCTTCGCTGGCAACCTGCTCGGGCTGTGGTGGCTGGCCCTCCTGGTCGGGGCGGTGCTCGGGGTGTGGGCGAACGGCTGGTGGGCTGGAGCAGCTGGGCTCGCCGGCTGGCTCGCCGACCTTGCCTGGGTGGCCATGCGAGGACCCGTGTTCGTGGCAGCTCGCGTGAGCGCCGCGATCGCCGGACTCCCACGCAGCGACGGCATACTCCTACTCGGGCTGGGCGCAGCGCTCGCCTTCGCGGGGGCAGCCCTCGCCGGTGCGCTCACCCACGCCGTCGGTCGACGAGCCAAGCTTCGCCAACCCTGACCCCGAGCAGAGCGAGCAGAGTCGGTGCCCAACCCGGCCTCCAGCGCTCGCTCTGCGCGCTCACGGGGCCCCTTCGCAGCCTGACGGCAAGAGTCGCTGCCACCGCGAAGCCTCACCACGAGACGCCCACCACACACCCGGCCCGCCGAAGCGGGCCGGGTGTGTGGTGGGTTGTGGGGGGTTGTGCCTTACGGTAGCCCACCTCGCTGAGGGCCGTCGGCGACCCAGCTGAGGACTGCCTCGGAAGCGCTTCCGCTCTCGCGCAGCGCCGCGCCATAGAGTAGGCCCACCCTCGCGGCCGGGGCATAGCGCCATCGCAGCACCCCCAGGACGCGCCGACGCGGAAGCCACCCCAGCTGCCTGGAGTCGGTGGAAACTCGCGGTGCGTCGCCGAGCACCCACAGCCACGGCCCCGAACTGGCAACAACCCGCTTGACGGCCGGCGGACGACCGCCACCAAGCTCCACCACCACGATCACGCCACGGCGCACCCGACCACGCGTCGCCAGCACCCGATCGCCCTCGAGGAGCGTCGGTGCCATCGAGCCCCCCTCCACCACCCACCGGGTTGGGTGTAGCACCCACCAGAGCGCTGAGCCGCCGAGGAGTGCGCCAAGCACACGCCGCAACGCTCGGTGCCGAGGGCTCAGGGTGCTACCAACCCGGCGAGCAGCTCGAGGTCGACCACCCCGCTGCGTCGCTCGCCGGCCCGGGTGATCGTCGCAGGCGCCTCGTGCTCGCCGAGCGAGGACGCCACCACGTCAGCCTCGTCGAAGTGCTCGTGCTCGAAGTAGGCCGAGGGAGTGACGACGACACGCAGACCCGCGCCCTTGGCCGCGAGCAGGCCGTTGCGGTTGTCTTCGATCGCGACCGCAGTGTCGTAGCTCACGCCGAGAGCGCCGAGTGCCCAGTTGTAGATACCCGGATCGGGCTTCTTGTGCACGACCACGTCACCGAGGGCGAACGCCGAGAAACGATCCTCCCAGCCATCCCCGAGCGCTACCCGAAGCAGCGCCTCCAGGCTCTCGAACGTGGTAGTCGAGGCCACGGCGACGGCGACCTTGGCGGCGTGCAGCTCGTCGAGCAGGCGCCGCACCCCAGGCCGCAGCTGCACGGCCCCCGCTGCCACGATCTCGGCGTAGAAGCGATTCTTGGCCCGATGGATCTCATCGAAGTCGAACGAACTCGGAGCGTGTTCGGGGTGCGCCCGGAAGTAGGCCTCGAGACGCTCCTTGCCCCCGGCGATCGACAGCCAGCGCCCGTACTCCTCGACGCTCCAGTGAACGTCGATGCCGAGGCTCGCGAAAGCCCGGTTGTAGGCGACGCGATGGCCGTCGCGCTCGGTCTCGGCAAGGGTGCCGTCGACGTCGAGGATCACCGCGCGCAAGCTCACACACCACCCCCGTTCACGAGCCAATCGAAGAAGCGTTGGGCGAGAGGGTCGGACTCGAGCATACGCTCAGGATGCCACTGGAGCGCGAGGAGGCCCGGAGCAGCAAACGCCTCCACGAGGCCATCAGGGGAACGCGCGAGCACCTCGAGGCCAGCGCCAAGCGTCGCCACCGCCTGGTGGTGGAGCGAGTTCACACCGTAGCTCTCGTGGCCCACGAGGCGCTCGAGGAGGGATCCCGGCTCTACCACGACCTCGTGGGAGACCTCGTACTCGTGGTCGGGGTCGCTGTGGGCGGCGAACCCCGCCTCCTCCACGTCCTGGAGCAGCGTGCCCCCGAAGGCGACGTTGGCCACCTGGGCACCGCGGCAGATCGCGAGCACCGGACAACCCGCCTCGCGGGCTGCCTTGAGCACCGCGAGCTCGAACGCATCGCGAGCAGGATCGACCCCGTAGAGCCGTTCGGTGCTGGCGGTGGCACCGTAGCGGCCGGGGTCGACGTCGCCACCTCCGCTGAGCACCACGCCGCCCACCCGTCCCACGAGCTCCTTGGCCCGCTCGGCAACCTCCTCGGGTTCACCCACCCCTAAGGTGCTGGGCCACACGACCGGCGTCGCCCCGGCGCGGATGAGCCCGACGAGGTAGCCGTCGTGGAGCCCGACGTAGCGCGGCTTGGCCCGACCAATCTGGCCGGCGCTGACTCCAACTAGCACGACGCCTCCTTCCTCCCTCAACCTAGCTGTCGCGCCCCGAGGAGACCTGCGTGGTAGCGTCGCTGCGTGCCGATCGACCCTCGTCACCCGCTCGTCGCCCATCTACCGCTGCTCGGGATCGCCATCACGACGCCGGCCCTCACGCTCGCCATGCCCACGCTCGACGAGCTCGCAACCCTTGCCGACCGCGCCGCCGAGGGTATCCACGACCCCGCCGAGATGCCCTTCAGCAACGCGTGGACCCGCACCAGCCCAGAGGGGGTAGCTCGCTCAGTAGCGCGCTACTGGCTCCAGAGCCTTGCCGAGATCACCGGCGGCACCGGGGAGCTCGGCTTCGTCGCGTTCGTCGACGGTGCCGGACCCGTCGGGATCCAGGGCCTTCAGCTCGAGCCCACGTGGCCTACACTCGCCACGGTGACGACCGGATCCTGGCTCGGCCAACGGTTCCAGGGCCGCGGCTACGGCACCTGGATGCGACGTGCAATCCTCGCCTTTGCCTTTCGCGTGCTGGGTGCCCAACGAGCCGAGTCCAGCGCCCACCACGGGAACCTGGCAAGCCGACGCGTCAGCGAGCGGCTGGGCTACCGCGAGGTGGGAACCTCGATCGAGCTGGTCGAGGGCAAGGAGCAGCGCGTCGTCCACTACCGCCTCGAGCGCACGAACTTCGTCGATGACGAACGCATCCACATCAGCGGTGTCAGCGACGAGGTACGCGAGCTGCTCCGCGTTGCCAACCCTGGACCCTGACCGACACCTGCGGTCCCTGGACGGCCAGCACCGCCGCGCTAGCCTAAGGCCCCGAGGAGGAGGCCATGCCCGGTCAGAACGTGCGCCCCAGACGACGGAACCCGTTCGCGATCGCCGCGGTGCTCATGGTGATCATCGCGCTCGTCGGCGGCGCCGTCGCCCTCGTTGCTCACCCCCGCGTCGCGGCCGGCTCGACGCCGGTGCATTCTGCCACCGCATCGCAGCACCGCCACCTTCCCGCGACGTTCCTCGGCCCCTGGGGAGTGGAGGCACGTTGGGTGATCGAGGAGAACGCGAAGCCCGGCACCACCGCGTGGAGGATCGACACGCAACCACCGGGGACGTTCATCGAGGGCTACTCGAACCGGCCGCAGGCACGGCTGGGTCAGGTCGTTGCTCTCTACGTCTCGACGAACGCGCCGAGCTTCCGGGTCGAGGCGTTCCGGATGGGCTGGTACCACGGCGACGGGGCACGACTCGTGTGGGCCTCGCACAGCCTGCCGGGGCACCTCGAGCCGTCGTGTCCTGCGAGCCCCCCACTCTACATGGTGCAGTGCTCCTGGGGTCTTGCGACGCAGTTCCGCATCACTCCTGCCTTCGTTCAGGGCGACTACCTCCTCAAGCTCGTGGCCTCGAACGGGGCTGCAAGCTACGTCCCGCTCACCGTGTGGGACCCCTCCTCGACGGCCGCCTACGTCGTGATGAACGCCGTGTTCACCTGGCAGGTGTTCAACCCCTACGGGGGCTATGACCTCTACCAGCAGGGCAACTCGACGGCGCCCGGCTACCCCCCACCCGACCGCAGCAGGGTGGTCTCCTTCGACCGCCCTTACGGCTACGGCGATGGCGCCGCCACTTTCCTCACCAATGAGTTCCCGCTCATCGAGCTGATGGAACGCCACGGCCTCGACGTCACCTACTGGACCGACATCACCCTCGCCACGCACGGCAACCTCCTCGCGAACCACCGAGTGCTGCTCTCGCTCGGCCACGACGAGGAGTGGTCACTGCGCATGCGCGAGGCGATACAGCGAGCCGAGGCGCACGGGGTCAACCTGGTGTTCTTTGGCGCGAGCCCCATCCTGCGCAAGGTGCGGCTCGCACCGAGCCCGCTCGGTCCCAACCTCGAGGTCGTCAACTACCGCGACCCGACAGAGGATCCGCTCTACGGGGTCGACAACGCGGAGGTGACCCAGAACTGGTGGGGCCAGCCCCCTGCCGATGCCCCCGCAGCCCAGATCGTGGGCGACTCCTACATCGGCTTCAACAACACCCAGCACTTCCCCCTGGTTGTCACCGACGCCTCCTCGTGGCTCTACGCCGGCACGGGACTCGAGAACGGATCCGAGGTCCCCAACGTGCTCTTCACCGACTTCGACGGCTACATCCCGGCCCGGCCCAATCCCCCGGGCGTCGAGATCCTCGCGCACTCCCCGGTCACGATCGGCTTCTCCGGAGCTCACTACTACGCCGACACCACCTACGTCACCGACCGCGCCTCGGGTGCCGGCATCTTCGAATCCGGGACCAACAACTGGATCCCCGCGCTCGAGCCCTGCAGCTCGGTGGCGAGCGGCTGCCCCGCACCACTGCTCACCATCATGACGCGCAACATTCTCCGGCTCTTCGGGCAAGGTCCGACCGGTCGTACGCAGCCCTCGGTTGCCAACTGGCAGCAGTTCTACGCGCCTGGCTCCCTAGGGGCTGAGGCCTAGGGCCGCTGGCCTCCTCGACGTTCTTCGACCACGATGATGCGGTCGTTGGTCTCGAGGCCGATACCCTCAAGACCAACGGCAAGCTCGACGCTGCCATCGTGCACACGGCCGAGCACCAGCGATCCCAACGCGCCCGCAGCCTCAGCGAGGCTGTGTCCCTGGAGCTCGGGCCCGACCTCGACCTCCCGCAGCCGTACCCGCTCGCTCGCCACAAGCTCGAGGAGCAGGTTGCCAGCGTGCGGCGTCTCGGCCGCCTTGGCCAGGGTGTGAACGAGCAGCTCGTCGACGGCCACGCTCGCCTCCACACCGAGACCCGAGAGGGCCTCGCGAACCTTGGCCGAGGAGGCGACGGCGAGCACCGGCACAGCGGGAGCCAGCTCGCGCACGAGCACCCCGACGAGCAGCGTCTCTGCGTCATCGACCCCGACGACCATGACCCGCTCGGCGCGCTCCAGCCGCGCGCGCCGCAGGTTGGCCTCGTCGGTGGGATCGAGCTGGAGGTGCTCGATCTCCGTGCCGTGCTCGTGGAGCTCCACCGTCGAGACGATGCGCACCACCGCGCCGGCACGGGCGAGCTCCTCGGCTACTGCCCCGATCGATCGATGCGAACCCACCACCGCGACGAAGCCGTGCCGCTCGATCTCGAAGCCCACCTGGAGCAGCTTACCGAGCCGCGTCGCGGTGATTTCGGCCGCGATGACCGCGAAGACCCCACCAGCAAGGGGGATAGCGGTGAGCATGAGTGCGACAGCAACGATGCGACCGGCCGTGTTGTGGGGAGTGACGTCGCCGTAGCCCACCGTCGTCGCGGTCGTGAACGCCCAGTACAGGCCGATGCCGAGCGAGACGTGCTCGACCAGCGAGAATGCCACAGCGCCGACGAGCACGCACGCCACCGCCAGCGCTCCGAGCAGCCACGCCTGCGAGGTCCGCACGCGACCAAGGAGGCGTAGGAGAAGCGGCATGGTCCGAAGCTACCCGTTCGCTAGCACCGGCGGCAGCGGCTCGAGCTCGACCACCCCTGCCCCGCCGGCTACCTCGATAACGAGGGCACGCCCGCACGGCAGCGTGCGCAGGGCATCCGGGCGCAGCCGCACCTGCCAGGTCCTACGCAGCGTGCGCGAAGTTCCACGCGCTCCCTCATGAGGCGTAACGTCGTGGACCTCCTCCTCACCAGCGAGCTGGCTGAGGACTGCGAGTGTGGCGGGGTCGCCGATGCCACCGAGCACCAGCACGGTGCCAAAGAGCGTGAGCAATCCACGCTCCAGCACCGGCCATCGCTCCCGCACCTGGGCAAGGTCCTGGACGGCAGCCAGCAGCCACACGCCCTGGGAGACGCCCTCGGAGAGCACGGACGCCAGCGACGGCAGCGGCGCGACATTGGCGAGCTCGTCGAGAATGAGACCGAGCCGCTGCGGTCGCCCGCTGCTGACACGGCGGTAGTCGGCCCGGCGAAGCTGCTCGACGATCCCCACCACCACTGGGGCGAGGATGCGCTGATCGGCACTCGGGGCAACCAACACGAGGGCGGCATTGGAGCCGACGAAGCCGTCGATGTCGAGTCGTTTCGAGCTCGGAGCCTCTCCCAGGCGGTAGCAGGCCAGCGCGCTCTGCACAGTGGAGAAGATGGCAGAGCGCTCTCGCGCTTCGGAGGCGACGACCCCAGCTAGGCCCTGCCAGGCGCGGTGCGCGCCCTGGAGCTCGAGCTCGGCAAGCGCCTCGCCCACGTCGCGGCTCTCGACCCACCCCACGACATCGTCGATGGTGCCGCCCAGCAGTGCCGCCGCGTGCACCAGTGGAGCGAGCAAGGCTCGCGCGCGGTCGTGCCAGTGGCGCTCCGCAGCCGTCGCCGCCCCGAGCGCAGCCTCGACGAAGCCGTCCACGGCGAGCACCGCGTCCTCGTAGCGGACCGCCGCATCCACGAGGCTCCAGCCCACGCGGCGCACATCGCCAAGTGCTACCCCAAGCCCAGCCGGATCCCACAGCAGCACCTCGCGTCCCGAGGCGCACAACGGCTCGATGACGTCGGGCTTCGTTGAGGTCACGACGACCTCGCCCGGGAAGCTCAGCGCGTTCGGCACGACCAGCCGGGTCGTCTTGCCTGAGCGCGGCGGCCCGAGGACGAGGAGGTGGTTGGTTGGAGCAGCAAACACAGGCTGCCCGCGAAGTCGACCAACGTAGAACACCCTAGGAGCATGGGTCAGAATCCCTTTCCTGGTGGGGTTCGAGAATGTGAGTCGGATCCACATGATGGCATCTGACCCGGACGAATGGGTCGTCTTGTGCTAACCTAGTGCCTATGAGCTGCGACGATGTCACCATGGTATCGGCCACGGAACAAGTTCCCCACACGAACGCTCGTCGCACCAAGACCTTTCGCTCCTATAACCAAGACCAGATGCTCCTCATGCCCCCTTCCCTTGATGATTGGCTTCCAGATGATCACATTGCGCGTTTCATCTCAGAGATCGTTGACGAGTGCTTGGATCTTGGTGCCATCTATGGCTCCTACCAGGAGGCTGCGGGTGCACCACCCTATGACCCGGCGATGATGCTAAAGCTCCTCCTCTATGCCTACTCGACTGGAGTCACCTCCTCACGAGAGATGGAGAGGAGATGCGTAGTTGATATCGCCTTTCGCTGGCTCAGCGCCAATACCACGCCTGACTATCGCTCCCTGGCTCGGTTCCGTCGTCGCCACGAGGCGGCACTTGGTGATCTGTTTCGCCAGGTGCTGGTGCTGTGTGGTGAGGCAGGGCTCGTCACCCTTGGCAGGGTTGCACTCGATGGGACCAAGCTTCGAGCCCAAGCGTCTCGGCACAAGTCCATGAGCTATGAGCGTCTTGGACCAAGGATCGAAGAGCTCGAAGCCGAGGTGGCTGCGATGCTCCAAGAGGCCGAAGCTACCGATTCGGCCGAGGATAGGGCCTATGGGGTTGACAAGCGAGGTGACGAGCTCCCCAAAGAGCTCCGTCGTCGCGAGACCCGGATTGCCAAGATGCGCCAGGCAAAGGCGGCTCTCGAGGCTGAGGCTACCGAGAGGGCCAAGGCCAAGCACCTCGAGCGCACGAAGGCAAAGGCCACAACAAGCGACAAGGCAGAGGCCACCGCTGCCGATGATGATCCAAAGGATGTTGCCTCCGCCGAGACTGCGCACACCCAGATACGACCACACCCAAAGGCCCAACGCTCCTTCACCGATCCAGACTCACGGATGATGAAGACTCGCGATGGGTTCCAGTTCGCCTACAACGCCCAGGCTGTGGTAGATGAGGGTGCTCAGGTCATCCTTGCAACCAAGGTAACCCAAGCAGCCACAGACGTCAACCAACTCATCCCTATGATTGAGGCGACTATGACCAGCCTCAAGGCAGCCGGCATCACCCGCTCCCCCCGCATCTTCTTGGCCGACGCAGGCTACTGCTCCGAGGCCAACCTCACCCACGTAGACGGCTCACACATCAGCGCGCTCATCGCAACCGGACGCATCAAGCACAACGAGCCTGTCAGTAGGGCCCCACGCGGGCGCATCCCAAAGGACGCAACGCCAAGAGAACGCATGGCGCGTCGCCTACGAACCAAGTCCGGCCGCATGGACTATGCCAGACGCAAAGCGATCGTCGAGCCAGTCTTCGGACAGATGAAGGTCAGACAGAAGGCCGGCCACCTACGCCTTCGAGGACTATCGGGCGCCGAGATCGAGTGGACGCTGCACTCGATCTGTCATAACCTGCGAAAGCTTGCCAGTGCAGGAATGACAACAGGGTTGGTGATGGCCTAGCGCAAAGCGAATGAGCCCGACTTTACAACCATTGACCCCAATTGAAGAACCGAGCCACCGAGAACTTTGGACCACAATCGAAATTCGGGCCAATTTGGCGGCCCAGCTATCCGGGCCTGGGGGTGGTTCGGACCCACGCACCTAGAGCGCACCGCCCACCACTACCCCCACGATGAGCGCGGTCTCGGCGAGGAGTCCAACTGCACCGACCACGTCGCCGGTGACGCCCCCGAGCTCGCGGTGGGCGCGCAGCCACAGGAGCCCACCGGCAATGGTGCCGAGCGCCACGCCGAGCAGGCCCGGGAGGCCCTCGACGAGCACCACACCGAGCGAGAGCCCCGCCAGCAGCAGGACGCTGGCCACCCGAAGCGCCTCACCGGGTGCTTGGAACCAGCGCGTCATGCCGCCGGGACGGGCACGAGGGCTTTCCAGTAGTACCACGCCCATGAGCGAGCGCGACCAGGCCAGCGCAAGCACCAGGCCGGTGGCGCTCACCTGCGGGGCTGCGAACACGGCCACGCGCACGACCACGATCACCACGAGCGCCAGCACACCGAAGGCCCCGACGTGGGGGTCGTCCATGACGCCGAGCCGGCGCTCTGTGTCCATGAAGCCTCCGAGGCCGTCGGCCGTGTCACACAACGCGTCGTAGTGCAGCCCTCTCGTCGCCACCACGTCCGCGGCCACCGCGAGCGCGCCCACGACGAGCGGCCCTGCCGGGTGGGCGAGCACGCGCACGCCAACGATGAGCGCTGCCACGATCCCACCCGCGAGCGGAAAGGCGAGCACGCTGAGCGCCTCGACGGGGAACGACAGGGGGGCGATCGTGAGGAAGCCGATGCCCCCAGCCAGCGTGCGCAGCAGCTTCATCGGCTCTCCTTGAGCACGAGCTCGATCCCCGCGACCACCAGACTGACGCGCTGAGCTCGCTCGGCGAGCTGCTGGTTGAGCTCACCGAGCATGTCCACGAAGCGCGCCGCGAGCGACGAGGTCGGGTGCACCGACCAGCCGACCTCGTCCGAGACGACGAGCGTGGGAGCACGTCGGCGCGCGAGTGCACCCACCAGCGCCTCGGCGGCCACGGGCAACCCGTTAGCGAGCTGCCAGCCGACCCAGAGACCGAGCCCGTCGAGCAGGATGCCACTCGGGGACGCCTCGACGAAGGCCACCACCTCCTCAGGCTGGCGAGGCTCGAAGGTCACGAAGCGACCCCGTCGGCGCTCCTGGTGAGCTCGGAGCCGCTCCTCTCCGACAGCCGACGCCAGGGCGGTGGCGACGTAGGTGCTGACCCCGAGGGCGCGGGCACGCTCCTCCGCGAGGCGCGACTTGCCCGAGCGGCGAGGGCCCAGAACGAGCTCGAGGCTCACCCCACCCCCTTGCCCGCGGGCTCGCGTCGAGGCAGCACGATGGCGGTCGTGAGGTACGGCACCGCAGCAGGCGCCGCATCAAGCTCGCAGACCTGCGCCTGCGGAGTGCCGAGCAGCCATCCGACGACGCCGCGCCGGCCCAGCCGGCGCGCCTCCCCCTGGATCCAAGCGAGCGTCTGGCCAGGCTTATAGACGACGACAGCCTGGTGCGGGTCGGCGAGCGCGGCGGCGAGCTGGTCGCGGGGTGCTGCACCGGTCACCAGCAGCAGACGCTCGTCGCCGTCGAGGAGCTCAACGCAGGCAGCAGCCGCCAGCGCACCGAGCGCCACCACACCTGGGACCACCTCAACCGCCACATCCCCGACCTCGTGACGCACCGCCTCAACGACGAGCCAGAACGTCGAGTAGATCCCAGGGTCGCCGAGCGTCACCCAGACCACGTCCCGGCCCAAGCGCAGCTGCGCTGCGACCTCGGGAGCCACGCCAGCGGCGGCGTCTTGGCGACGGCGTGCCGCATCCTCAACGCTCGTCATCGGCATCACTACCCGCCGCAGCGGTACCCCAGGCGCAAGCTCGCGCACCACGCGCTCGGCTCGACCGGCCGTGGTGGCCTCGAGGGTGGGGGCGAGGACGATGCTTGCGCGCTCAATCGCTCGCAGACCGCGCAACGTCATGAGATCCGGGTCCCCCGGACCCACTCCGACGCCAATGAGCCTGCCCTGAGTGGCCATCACCGCGGGAGTCTAGGCTCGCGAGGAGCCCCCCTCGGGGCGAGCCACGCAAAGGAGGACGATGAGCGCTCGCATCGACGCGGTGACGCCACCGCCCGCCGGGCTGCGGACCCACTACGTGGGAGCGCTCGGCGAGGAGCTCGTCGGCACAGACGTCGCGCTGTGCGGCTGGGTCGCACGCATCCGCGACCATGGCGAGCACCTCGTCTTCGTGGACCTGCGCGACCATACGGGGGTGGTGCAGTGCGTGCTCGACGGGGGCGTGCGCCCCCACGTCGAGGCAGCCGTGCGCGTCGTCGGCACGCTCGCTCGACGTCCCGAGGGCACCGAGAACCCCGATCTTGCCACCGGCTTACTCGAGGTGCGCGCTACCAGCATTGAGACGCTCGGGGACGCCGAGCCCCTCCCGTTGCCGCTCGAGCCCCACAGCGAGGTCGACGAAGCGACTCGACTGCGGTGGCGCTTCCTCGACCTGCGCCGCGAGCGGATGCAGCGCAACCTGCGCGCCCGCGCGGCCGCCCTCGCGGCGATCCGCCGTGCCCTGGACGTGCTCGGCTTCGTCGAGGTGGAGACGCCGCTCTTGTGGACGCCGACCCCGGAGGGGGCTCGCGAGTTCCTCGTCCCCTCGAGGCTGCAGCCAGGCACGTTCTACTCCCTGCCCCAGTCGCCCCAGATCGCCAAGCAGCTGCTCATGGTCGGAGGGATTGACCGCTACTACCAGATCGCGCGCTGCCTCCGCGACGAGGATCTACGCGCCGACCGCCAGTTCGAGTTCACCCAGCTCGACCTTGAGGCGTCGTTCATCACGCAGTCGGACGTGCGTCACTTCATCTCGAGCGCCATTCGCGCTGTCGTCGCGGCGCTCCGCGGCGTTGGCGACCTGCCAATCGACGAGATCGCCTGGCAGGAGGCGATGAGGCGGTGGGGGTCCGACAAGCCCGACCGGCGTTTTGGCATGGAGCTCGTCGACGTCACCGACGTGGTCGCCACCGCGGGGGTGCGTGCGCTCGCGGCAAGCTACGCAGCTGCCATCGTCGTCGAGGAGCCACTAGCTCGTTCCCGCCTCGACCAACTCACCGAGCAGGCGCGGTCGCTGGGGGCCAAGGGGTTGGCGTGGTTCCGCGTCGACAGCATCGATCCCCTCGAGGTGAGCTCGCCGCTACAGAAGGCGCTCGGGCCGGAGGTGCTCGCGAATCTCATCGCACGCGTGGGTGCCCGGACCAACAGCACGGTGCTCGTAGTGGCGGACAGCTTCACGGTCGCAAGCACGGTGCTCGGCCAGCTCCGCCTCACCCTCGGGCGCCACCTCGCTGATCCGGACGCGCTCGACGTGTGCTGGGTCGTGGACTTCCCCCTCTTCGAGGGCTACGACGCCGACGGACGGCTCCAGAGCGCCCACCACCCGTTTACGATGCCGCACGAGGAGGACCTCGAGCTGCTCGAGACCGACCCCCTCGCGGTGCGGTCCCAGTCCTACGACCTGGTGATGAACGGCTGGGAACTTGGCTCCGGCTCCGTGCGTATCCACCGGCCCGACATCCAGGCGCGAATCTTCCGCGCGCTGGGTCTCGCCGAGGCCGAGGCTCGCGAGCGCTTCGGCTTCCTCCTCGACGCATTCCGCTACGGCGCACCACCCCACGGTGGCTTTGCGTTCGGCGTCGACCGACTCGTCGCGCTCCTCGTGGGTGAGTCGACCATCCGCGAGGTGATCGCGTTCCCAAAGACCCAGAGCGGCCAGGACCTCATGACCGGCGCCCCGAAACCCGTCGACGGCGCGACGCTCGCGAGCCTCGGTCTGGCTCGAGCCCGCCCGGTGACGACCGCCCGGCCGTGAGCCTCTTCGACGAGCGCTCGCCCACCCGTCCTCCCCTCGCCGAGGAGCTGCGGCCGCAGCGCCTTGAGGAGGTGGTGGGCCAAGAGCACCTTCGTGCACGAATCGGCGCGCTCGTCAATTCCGACCGACCCGTCGCGGCCATCCTCACCGGCCCGCCCGGCACCGGCAAGACGACGCTCGCTCGCCTGATCGCTGCAGCTCGGCACGAGGCGCTCGTCGAGCTGCACGCCAGCGACACCGGTGTGCGTGAGCTGCGCGACGAGCGCATCCGCGCCGAACGTGCCCGGCGCCTCGGTACCTCGACCCTCTGGTTCGTCGACGAGTTCCACCGGCTCTCTCGAACCCAGCTCGACGCCCTGCTCGCCCCCATCGAGCATGGCGAGGTCTCCTTCCTCGGCGCTACCACAGAGAACCCGGCGGCAACGCTCTCACCGGCTCTGCTGTCGCGGGCGGAGGTGCTGCGCCTGCGACCACTAGGGCCCATGCACCTCGAGGCCATTCTCGAGCGCGCCCTCGCGGTCCTTGGGCGCACACTCGCACCGGATGCGCGTACCTGGTTGCTCCGCGCCGCGCGCGGCGACGCCCGCGTGCTCCTTCGACTGCTCGAACGGGCGAGCGCAACGACCATGAGCGACGCCCTTGAGGTTGCGACCCTGGAGCGCCTCGTGGAGCCCTCCGTGCTCGGGCTCGACGCTTCGTCCCACTACGAGCTCGCCAGCGCGCTCATCAAGTCGATGCGTCAGAGCCAGGACCGCGAGGCCGTCCGCTGGCTGGCAGCGAGCCTGGACGCTGGCGAAGACCCACGCTTCGTGGCTCGCCGACTCATGATCTTTGCCTCCGAGGACGTCGGCCTCGCCGACAGCCAGGCGCTCGTGGTCGCGACCGCAGCCGCCGATGCCGTCGAGCGTGTCGGCATGCCCGAGGCGCGCATCATCCTCGCTCACGCCGTGCTCTACCTGGCACGGGCCCCAAAGTCACGGGAGGCTTACGACGCGATCGAGGCGGCCTTGAAGGCCGCCTCTCACTCTCCACGCCCGCTGGTGCCCGAGGAGCTCAGGGGTGCGATCGTCGGGATCGAGCGCCGTCGCGGTATCCAACCCGACAAGCCCTCGCTCGGACCCGACGCCTGAGCCCGTGCCACCGCGTTGGCCCACTCACTGCGATGCCCCAGTCACTGTGATGCCCCAGCCACCGCGATGCCGCTGCCATCCAGATGATGAGCATGGCCCCACCCGACCGGCAGCAGCGCACCGGACGAGCAAGCCTCAGTTCGAGCTCGACACGAGGGCAGTGCCCAGTTCCGGCGCTCAGCCGGTGCGCCGATGCCACCCTTGAGCCACGACGGTGTGGGTACCCTCCGTCATCGCGCCAGCCGAGCGCTGCCTAGCCGCGACCGGTGTTGGGCTTGCGGCCGTGGTTCGCCTTCTTCTTGGCGCGCAGCTTGCGCTTCGTGGTTCGTTTCGACACGTCGCCTCAGGCTAGCGTCCCCGAGGAGCTCGTCTGGCGGCCCTATGCTCGATGGCGTCATGGAGAAGCTTGGTCTCGTCGGACTCGCCAACGCTGGCAAGTCCACGCTCTTCAACGCCCTGACGGGAGCCTCGACGCCGGTCGCGGCACATCCGTTCACCACCACCGAGACCGCGGTCGGCGACGCGATCGTCCCCGACGAACGCGTCGAGGAGCTCGCCCGCGTACACAATTCGCGCAAGCTCGTCTACGCCCACATCCAGCTCATGGACATCGCCGGCCTTACCCCGGGATCCTCGCAGGGTGCGGGGCTTGGCAACCGCTTCCTCGGCCAGCTCCGGGAAGCCGACGCGCTCGTGTTCGTCCTGCGTGCCTTCCACGACGAGCGCGTCCCTGGCGATCCCGACCCCCTTGCCAACCTCGACGCGCTCGAGCTCGAGCTGACGCTCGCGGATCTTGCGAGCGTCGAGGGAGCACTCGAGCGCCGCCGCAAGGTGGCGCGCTCGGACCCCTCCGCCCGACCCGAGGTGGCCGCACTCGAGGCTGCGCAGGCTGTCCTGGCCGACGGCACACCGCTCTACCGGGCACGCCTCGATCCCGAGCAACGAGCGCTGCTGCGGTCGGTGTTCCTGGTGACCGACAAGCGCGCCATCGCAGTGGTGAACGCCGACGAGGGAGCTCCCGTCGCCACCGAGGTGCTCGAGGAGATCCGAGGGCGCCTCGGCGACCACGCGAGCGTGGTCCAAGCACCGCTAGCCCTCGAAGCCGAGCTTGCTCGCCTGGAGCCCGAGGAGCGCCGCGAACTGATGGAGGAGCTCGGCATCGCCTCCGCAGCGCTCGAGCAGATCGCTCGTGCTGCCTTTGCAACGCTGGAGCGCTGGACGTTCTTTACGAGCGGGGAGAAGGACACCCACGCGTGGACCTTCCGGCGCGGCGCCAATGCTCAAGCCTGCGCTGGCGTCATCCACTCCGACCTTGCTCGCGGCTTCATTCGGGCCGAGGTCGCGCCCTGGCGGGAGGTCGTCGAGGCTGGTGGTTGGGCCAAGGCGAAGGCAGCCGGCAAGATTCGCCTCGAGGGACGCGACTATCAGGTCCTCGACGGCGACGTCCTCGAGATCCGCTTCAACGTCTAGGGCGATGGCCTGGCTCGTCGACGAGCGAGGACGGGTGCTCGGCACGATCGATCGTCACGCGCCGCTACTGTGGCGCACCGAGGATCACCACGGAGCACTCATCGCCGCCCCGCTCGCGCTCTGGCCGGGCTTCGGAGACTTCGCCCATGGCCTCGCACTCCTCGTCGACGACGAGTTGACGGTTCGTAAGGTCGTGTCACTGGCACCGCGCACCCCCCGGGTACTCCTCGCCCCGGCGCACGTCGTCGCGCTACCGCGCTCGCTCGCCCACAACCTCGATCTCCCCGTTGGCACCCGACTCGAGGTGCGGGAGTGAGCTCGACGGGCACGCTGGCCGTGGTCGGCACGCCGATCGGCAACCTCGAGGATGCGAGCCCGCGTCTTGGAAGGGTCCTCGGCGAGGCCGAGCTGGTCGTGTGCGAGGACACCCGTGTGCTGCGGCGCTTGGCGAGCGGGCTTGGGATCCGCCTGCGCGCGCTGCGCCCGCTGCGCGGACCCGCTGCAGCCGAGCCAACCGCGCTCGACAACCTGCTCCGCGCCGGGGCTCTGGTCGCGCTGGTGAGCGACGCGGGGATGCCGAATACCTCGGATCCCGGCGCCGCGTTCGTCGCACGAGCCCGCAGCCTCGGCGCCAGGGTCATGGTGGTCCCCGGGCCAAGCGCCGCCACAGCGGCCATGGCCTTGTGGCCCCGCAACGCTCCGCGCTACCGCGTCGCTGGGTTCCTCGCCCGCACCGGTGCTGAGCGCGAGCGCGACCTTGCACTGGTCGTCCACGCTGACGAGCCCAGCGTCATCTTCGAGGCTCCCCACCGCCTCGAGCGAACCCTCGCGGACTTCGCGCGGCTCGTCCCCGAGCGCACACTCCTCGTCGCCAAGGAGCTCACGAAGCTCCACGAGCGCTCCGTGGTACTCACGTGCGCCGAGGGTCCCGCCTGGCTGGCCGGGGAGGACCCGCGCGGCGAGTGGGTGCTGGTGGTCGACGGAGCCGCGGTCACGGCCTCGCGCGCCGACCTTGAGGCCGAACGCCTCATCGACCTCCTCGCGGCCAGCTCGCTCAGCCTGACCGAGGCCGCCCACATCCTCGCCAGCGCGCTCGGCCAGCGCCGCAGCGAGGCGTACCAGGCACTGCTTGCCCGACGCCCGAGCCAGCGCCCTCAGCCTCGGTAAGCTGAGGCACGACCCAGCCACGGGAGGAGGTCAGTGGGCTCGTGGGGCGGTTCTACATCACCACGCCGATCTTCTACGTCAACGGTGACCCGCACCTTGGCACTGCCTACGCAGTGATCCTCGCGGACGCCATCGCACGATGGCACCGCCTGCTCGGCGAGGAGGTGCTCTTCGTCACCGGCACCGACGAGCACGGTCTCAAGATCGCGCAGTCGGCCGCCCGGCACGGCGTCACCCCGCAGGAGTGGGTCGATCGCACCGCGACGGAGTTCCAGCGCGCCTGGGATAGCCTCGACGTGAGCTACGACGATTTCGTCCGGACCACCCAGCCGCGCCACCACGAGACCGTGCAGGCCTTCCTTGGAGGCATCTACGAGCGCGGCGACATCTACCTCGGCACCTACGAGGGGCTCTACTGCGTGCGCTGCGAGGCCTACTACCAGCCCGATGAGCTCGAGGACGGGACTCGCTGCCCAGTGCACCACGTGGCCTGCGAGCACATGCACGAGGAGAACTACTTCTTCCGGCTCTCGCGTTACCAGGAGCCACTGCTCGCCTACTACGCAGGCCACCCCGACGCGATCGTGCCCGAGACACGTCGCAACGAGGTCCTACGCTTCATCGAGGGCGGTCTCAGCGATATCTCGATCACGCGCACGTCGATCGACTGGGGCGTGAGGGTGCCGTGGGATCCCCGCCATGTCTTCTACGTGTGGTACGACGCGCTCATCAACTACCTCACCGTGCTCGACTACGGCCGCGACCCCGAGCGCATGGCCGCCTGGTGGCCGAGCGTGCACCACCTGCTCGGCAAGGACATCCTGCGCTTCCACGCCGTCTGGTGGCCAGCGATGTGCATGGCGGCGGGCATCGACCCCCCTCGTCGGCTCATCGTGACGGGGTGGCTCCTCAACGAGGGCGAAAAGATGTCCAAGTCCCTGGCGAACCAGATCGATCCGCTCGCGGTAGCCCGCACCTTGGGGCCCGATGCGCTGCGCCACTATCTCGTGCGCTCCAGCGCCATCGGCCCCGACTGGGACGTATCGCTCGAGGCACTAGTCATGCTCTACAACGCGGAGCTGGCAAACGGTCTTGGCAACCTCGTCGCGCGAATCGTCGCCCTCATCCTCCAGCGGGCCGAGGCGACCGCACCCTCCGCCCCCCCGGAACCTCCTGCCCCCCTTGAGCTCGTCCAGGCGCTCGAGGAGGCTCGTGTGGGCTGGGAACGCTGGCGGCCCAACGACGCCATCGACGCGGCGATCGGTCTCGTCCACCGGCTCAACGCGTACCTCGAGGCGACGGAGCCTTGGCGTCTGCCGAGGAGCTCCCCCGAGGTCCGAGCCGTCCTCGGGGCCGCGCGCGAGGGAGCGCGCATCGCCGCGCTGCTGCTCAGCCCCGCGGTGCCACGGGGTGCCGAGCGTGCGCTGCAGGCGCTCGGCTTCGCCAACGCCGGCCCGCTCGCCTGGACCCCCGACCAGCCGAGCACCCGCCTGGAGCGCAGCGACCCGATCTACCCCCGCGCCGACTTCGAGCTGCTACGAGAGGGACTCGCGTGAGCGCCTGGATTGACGCGCACGCGCACCCGGAACGCACCGACCTCGCAGAGGAGCTCGCTCGCCTCGCAGAGGCCAACGTCATCGGGTTCGTCGCGGTGGGCACGGACCTCGCGAGCTCGGCCGAGCTCGTCGAACTCGTCCGCAGCGTGCGGGAGCAAGCGCCTGAGCTCGCGGTGGCAGCCGCGATCGGCGTGCACCCGCACGACGCAGCTCACGACGGCAACGAGGAGTCGCTCGCCAGGCTCGCCGCGCTCGCACGCACCAACGCTGCGATCGTGAGCGCCATCGGCGAGTGCGGCCTCGACTACCACTACGACTACTCGCCGCGCGACGTGCAGCGCCGCGTGTTCGCGGCCCAGGTGACGCTCGCGCACGAGCTCGGCTTGACCCTCGTCGTGCACACCCGCGAGGCGTGGGCCGACACCGTCGCCATTCTCGACGACGCGCCCTCTCCGCCCGCGGTCATCATCCACTCCTTCTCCGAGGGTCCCGAGGAGGCACGCCAGGCGCTCGAGCGCGGGTGGTACCTGTCCTTCTCGGGGATCATCACCTTCAAGAACGCAGAGCCCGTGCGCGCAGCGCTCGGGCTGGCTCCGCCGGAGCGAGTGCTGGTGGAGACGGACACGCCGTTCCTCGCGCCAGTGCCGCTGCGGGGCAAGCCCAACCACATCGCCAACGTCGCCGTCACCGGCAGGTTCGTCGCCGCGAAGCTCGGCCTCGACGAGGAGACGTTCGCCGCGCTCACCACCTCGACCACCCGAGCGCTCTTCGCTCTAGACTGAGTGTGACCAAGGTACCTACCGTGCAGTCTGTCACCAAGCGTGAGGTGCTCTGGCGCCTCGCGAGGCTCGGAGTTGAACCCTCCAAGGGACTGGGCCAGAATTTCCTCCTCGACGCCAACATTGCCCGCAAACAGGCGCAGCTTGCTACCGAGGGTGATCTGCGCGTTGCGGTGGAGGTCGGCCCAGGGCTCGGCTCGCTCACAGTGTGGCTGGCTGAACGCTTCGACGAGGTCGTCGCGCTCGAGGTCGACCACCGGCTCGTGTTGGGCCTGCGCGAGGTGCTCGAGGATCGTGGCATCACCAACGTCCGTGTCGAGCACGTGGACGCCGTGCGTGACCCCCTGCCGCTGGAGCGCCGCCCAAGCGTGCTGGTGTCGAACCTTCCGTATCACAGCGCATCCCAGATCCTCGTGCGCCTGGTCGAGGAAGCGTGGTTCCTCGAGCGCTTCGTGGTAATGGTGCAGGCTGAGTTCGCGGATCGCATCGTGGCACCCGCAGGCACCAGGGCGTGCTCCGCGCTCGGCGTTCGCCTTGCCCTCACCGTCCAAGCCAGGAGCGTGGCCAGGGTGCCTCCCAGCGTCTTCTTCCCCCAGCCCACGGTCTGGTCGAAGATCGTCGTCGCAGAGCGGCGCGACGACCCCCTCAGCGTCCTCGATCCGGACACCTACCGTGCCACGATCGCGCTGGTGCGTCGCGGCTTCGAACACCGCCGCCAGATGCTACGACGGGCGCTTGAGCCCCCGGTCGCCGCGCTGCTCGCTCCGCTCGGTATCGATCCAGCTCGACGGGCCGAATCCCTCTCGCTCGAGGAGTGGGTCGCGCTCGGGCGCGAGGTCGCCCACGCGCGGGAGGCCCTCCGATGAAGCTGCTCGCCCCCGCCAAGCTCACGAGGACCCTGCGCGTGCTCGGCACCCGTCCCGACGGCTACCACGAGGTCGACATCGAGGCAGTCCACCTGGCCTTCGGCGACGAGCTCAAGCTCACGCCGGGTTCGCACACGACCCTCGTCGTACGAGCCGACGCGCCGTGGATCAACCCATGCACCATCCCCGTCGGCCGAGACAACCTCGTGGTGCGCGCCATGGAGCTGGCAGCGGTCTCCTGCCACGTCGAACTTGCCAAGCGCATCCCGCTCGCCGGCGGACTCGGAGGCGGCTCGACGGACGCGGCGGCGGTGTTGCGTGCGCTGGGCGTCCCAGGGCGCGCGTCAGCCGAGCTCGGCAGCGACGTCGTACTCTCGCTGTCGGGAGGACGGGTTCGCGCTCGCGGCCGAGGCGAGCAGGTCGAGCAGCTCGACGACCTCGAGGCGACGGTGACCTTGCTCATTCCTCCTTTCGGCGTCTCGACACCCGCGGTCTACCGCGCCTGGGACGAGCTCGGCGAGCCCCACGACGACGAGCTCGCCAACGATCTCCTCCCTGCTGCCTTCGCCGTGGAGCCTCAGCTCAAGGAGCTCTGGCGAGCGGCTCGCTCGCGCACCGGAACGCCCCCGAGCCTCGCAGGCTCGGGGGCCACCCTTGTCTGGTGGTGCTCGCTCGCAGAGCTCGGGCTCACACCCACCGATGAGGTTGCCGGCCATCCGGCGCTCCGGCTCGAGCTCGCCAACGTGCCGGTGTGGTGCGTTGAGTCGCGCACCCTGCCTCGCAGGGCACTCGATGCCGAGCGAGGGAGCTGCATCAAGCCTGGCGCCTTAGGTTAGCGACCCCCGAGACTCCGCCCCGAAGAATCCTTCGCGCCGGTGCAAGCGCCCTGCGCCAGCGCGGGCTAGCTACCAGAAACGCGCCGCAGTGCTCCTGCCTTCAGGCGGGAGGTGAAGCGGCGCTCAGTCGTGCGGTCGTTGTTGGTCTTCAATGTAACGCTTTAGCACCTCAAGAGGTGCACCCCCCACGGAACCAGCGAAGTACGAACGAGACCACAACCGTTGCGCACGCCAGTAGTGCTGCCGAAGTTCGGGAAACTCTTGGCGCAGTCGCCTGGACGACACACCCTTGAGGGAGTTGACCAGCCGGGTCACGCACAGTGTCGGTGGATACTCCACGAGTAGATGAACATGCTCGGATTCACCATTGAACTCAACGAGGTTGGCGTCGAAGTCGGAGCAGACGGATGCGAAGCTCTCCGCAAGGCGATCTAGATGGCGCGCTTGAAAGACGTGTCGGCGATACTTGGTCACGAACACCAAGTGAACGTGGAGCAGGAACACGCAATGTCGACCAGTACGGATATCGTTGCGTGATGGCACGACCCCGAGTATACTTACGGTCGTGGGCGCGATGATCGGCAGAAGGTATCGCTTGTACCCGAACCGTGCTCAGGCCGAACGGCTGACGTCTTGGGGACACACGCGCCGCGCGATCTACAACCTGGGGCTTGAGCAGCGTCAGCTTGCGTGGAGGCTCTGCCGACAGACAATCTGGTCAACCCAGCAGTGCCTCGACCTTACCGAACTCAGGAAGATTCTTGATTGGGTTGAAGACCCACCAGCACAGATGCTCCAGCAAGCACTTCGTGATCTGGACCAGGCGTATCTCAACTGGTGGAACCCAAGCCACCCCGCTGGCCCCCCTCGGTTCGAGAAAAGGTCGTCCACGCTGCGGTTTCGCTTGCCTGGACAAGCTATCAAGGTACGTCACCTCAACCGCAAGTGGTCGGAAGTCCGACTGCCGAAGCTCGGCTGGGTGCGTTTCCGGCGAAGCCGCCCCCTGGACGGTAACGTGCGGAATACGATCTTCGTCTACACCGGCGGTGTGTGGTACGTGAGTTTCACAGTTGAGGCCAAGCCTCACCAAGCGCCCACGAACACCGGCCCAGAGGCAGGAGTGGACTTCGGTGTGGTGTGTGCTGCCTACGTGTCAGGCGAGGAGGCCCCTCGGATGACGCCTCCTACCCTGACGTCAGGCGAAGAGCGTAGGTTGCGCGGCCTGGAACGGCGCAAGGCCCGGCAGCTCACGTACGCAAAGAAGCACAAGGGTGGTGTGTATTCCCACCGGCTGCGACGCACCATCCGTGAGATCGCGCGTCTCCAAGCTCGCCAAGCAAGGAGGCGCTTGGACTTCACCCATAAGCTCACGACCGACCTTGCCAAGAACCACGGCCTGATCGCGATCGAGGACTTGCGGGTGAAGAAGATGACGCGCTCAGCTAGAGGGTCGGTCGAGTCCCCTGGTGCCAACGTCCGGCAGAAGGCGGGGCTCAACCGAGCGATACTGGATGTAGCCCCAGGCGAGCGGCGTCGTCAACTTGAGTACAAGTGCTCCAAGTACGGCTCGACTCTGGTGGCAGTCCCACCAGCGGGCACAAGCCAGACCTGTCCTGCGTGTGGGGTACGCGATCCCGCCAGCAGGCCGGGATGCGGCAGAGCGTTCGCGTGCGTACACTGCGGACATCAAGCGCACGCCGATGCTGTTGCTGCACAGAACATTCTCAACCGTGCCATCGCCCTCGTAGGTGGTGGCTATGCCGTGGGACGCACGGTGAACAGAGCGGGTCGGGTCATTGACCCGAAGCCTCACCGCAAGGTAAGAGGCGGTTCCGCGAAGGATCCCGCGCAAGCGGGAGCCGCAGGTGCGTGAACAACGCGCCCGAATCCCCTGCCTTCAGGCGGGGGAGGAGTCAATGCTTCCAAAAATATGGGTAGTGTTCCGCAAAGCATGGTGTACTGCATACATGGCACCGCTCGTGTCTATCGGCGTTGCAGCAAGGGAACTGGGTGTCCACCCAGACACAATGAGACGCTGGGAACAAGAAGGCAGGATCGAGCCAGCGGAACGCACCCCTGGAGGCAGGCGTCGTTACGATCAGGCCAAGCTGAGACAGCTTGGCCGACACAAGGCACCGTCGACCCGCACGACGATTGCCCATGCGCGGGTATCCACCAACGGCCAACAAGACGATCTCGTCCTTCAGGTAGCGTTGTTGGAGAGCTTCTGTGCGGCCCAAGGGTGGACCTACGAGGTGATCTCCGATGTCGGCTCCGGACTGAACTACCACAAGCGTGGCTTGAAGCAGCTCATCTCTCGCATCTGCTCTGGCGAGGTAAGCCGACTCGTACTCACCCACAAGGATCGCCTGCTCAGGTTCGGCGCGGAACTAGTGTTCTCCCTCTGTGAGCACCTCGGTACCGAGGTGGTGATCATCAACGCATCAGAGGAGTCGAGCTTCGAGGAGAACTTGGCACAAGACGTGATCGAGATCGTAACCGTCTTCTCTGCGCGTCTCTACGGCTCTCGTAGCCACTAGAACAAGCAGGTGATGGAGCAACTGCGCTCCATGGCAGCAGAGATTGAACCATGAGCACGAACAGCTGCTAGAGTTGCACGACGACAGGTATCTGAGCATGCAACGCACGGTCAGGCTACCGAGCCTTCCTCTGAATCAGCGCAAGCAGGCAGACTTGCGCCAGGTTATGGACTCCTATGCCGCAGCCAAGCGCACCTTCGTCGCCGTGCTCCGCCAACCTTCGATGTGGCATCACCTGGAGAACAAGCGCAAGTTTCGGGACTGGGCGAAGCGGCAGGGCCTCTACCCGTCCGGTGTGAACGTGCATCTCGTGGACCAGGCAGCCTTTGACGCCGTGGATACGTGCGTCCGTCACATCGCCTCGGTCGTTGCTTCCTCCAGCCTCAAGGCAAAGATCTGGCGACGGTTCTCGAACGAGGCCGAGCGCCACTACGCCTACGCATGCCTCGCCAGCAGTAGTGCGCTTGGGATCATCATGCGCGGTGGTACTCCGAACATCACCATGGAGCAGCACAGTCTCACCAAGAAAGAGCGCCAGGCGATTGCCCGCTATCTCCACCGGCACATGCGAAAAGCACTCGCTGGCACCTGGCCCACGGTTCGCCTTGCCCGTTCGATGGCCCTTGATGAGACCCTGTATTCGAGCTTTGTCGTCGAACGCCCTGGCAAGACGCCGAAGCGGCGACAGTACGTGCAGGTGATCGGACCACGCTCACGTGAGCGCATTACCATCCCCCTCTCTGGTGTGAGCAGGGTGTCAGGGAACATCCGTGTGGTTCTGGATGAAGGTAGTACACGGGCCTTCATGCACGTGGCCTATGAGATACAGCCACTCTCTAGGCCAGCAACTGGACCCGATGTTGCGATCGACTGGGGGATTACCGGGGTTTGTACCGACGATAGCGGCAGCAAGCATGGTAGTGGCTATGGCGCGATCCTCAAGCGTGCAACCGAGCAGCGCAACAGAACAGGTCAGGCCAGGAACAAACTCTGGGCTATTGCAAAGAAGAACGCAGGCTCTAAGCGTGCCAAGCACATCGCCAAGTACAATCTCGGCACGAAGAAGCAGGCACGCCGACGTGCCCGCACCCAAGCAGCACTCCAGACCGTTGCCGGAGCAGCTATCAAGGAAGTGATCTACGGAGAAGGCAACCGGACGAGGGCACGAGGGAAGGTTCCCCAGCTACCTGCCCATCGGCCTCGACGAGTGATCGTCGAGGATCTTGCCCACTTGCGAGGCAAGGCCAAGACGAAGAAGATCTCTCGGATGTGCTCATCGTGGGCACGTTCCGAGAATGAAGAACGCATGGCGGTGCATGCGTACATCGGAGGTTCCGATGTGAGAGTAGTCAACGCGGCCTACACCAGCCAAACCTGTCCCGACCCAGCCTGTGGTTACGTCTCTTGAGACAACCGCAGCGGGGACTGGTTTCACTGTCGCAATCCCTACTGGGAGTGCAACAGGCAGGGCGATGCAGACCACGTGGCTGCC
>JGI20133J14441_1000567_pt1 | contig 34409 bp, 27 predicted proteins | sample RS3BMetagenome_FD_14441 | JGI IMG/M metagenome (IMG submission 14441)
CCGGCGCTACTTCGCCGATGCGCTGGACGCGTTGCGGGCGTTCGAGGCCGATGGCCTGGTGCAGTGGCAGGGCGCGCGCCTGCGCATCAGCGCGCGCGGCCGCCTGCTGACGCGCCAGGTGGGATGCGCTTCGATGCTTATCTCGGCACCGCGCAGAACGCGCGCTACTCGCGCGCCATCTGATGATCAGTTTGCAAAACCGGGTGTCCTGCCGCAGTTTGCAAACCGACGGGCGCGGCAGAGGCACGCCACTTTCGCCGCAGCAGGCACGTGCGTGCTCGTCGCGGCGGCATGTTGACAGCTACGCATCCTGCTTCGTTGCCAAAGCCCTGCCTGCACCATCCATGGCGCCGGCGGGTGTGGCATGTGCCTGCAGGATCTTCCCGCGGCGTCGCAGATTCGAGTGGACCCGGCACGGCATCACCTGGTCTGATGAGATCCTGCCACTGGCTATCGCTGTGCCTTGACGAATCACCACCATGACCGGACACACCAAGCTGAAAATCGATTATCAGGGCCTGCTCGGATACAAACCGCGCGCGGATCTGCTGGCCGGGCGCGTGATCCTGGTCACGGGTGCGGCCGATGGCATTGGTCGCGCCGTCGCGCTGGCCTATGCCGCGCACGGGGCCCGGCTGATCCTTCTCGACTGGAATCGCAAGGCGCTGGATCACGTGCATGCTGAAATCGGCAACCTCGGATTTGCCGAGCCGGTTCTGTGCCCGATCGATTTTTCCGGTGTGACCATCGATGGCCTGCGCGATGTCGTGCGGCTTGTCGAGGAGCGCTTTGGTGCATTGGATGGCCTGCTCAACAACGCATCCTGGATTGGTGCGCTGAGCCCCTTCGAGCACTACGCACCGAAGACTTGGCTCAAGGTCATGAACATCAACCTCGCCGCGCCGTTTTTTCTTACCCAATGGTGCATGCCGGTGTTGCGCAAGGCGGTCGATCCGGTCATCGGCTTTTCACTGCACGCAACAAGTCGCGCCTACTGGGGTGGATTCGCCATGGCCAAGGCGGGTCAGGAAGCGCTGCTGCATGTTCTGGCCGAGGAATATCACCAGCAAAGTTCGCAACCCGTCCGCATGTTCGGCATTGACACCGGCCCGGTAATGACCGCGGGACGTCGACAGCACTACCCCGGCGAAGCCCCGGGGACGCACCCCGCGCCCGAAAGCGTGACCGGCCCGTATCTGTACGCCATGGGCCCGGATGCGGCCGGACAGAGCCTGCTCGTGTTGCGCCAGGGACTGACCAGTTCAGGCGCCACATAATGCGAAAGCCGACTTGCGCCGGCTTTCGTGATTGAGGAACGGGCGTATTATTTCCGTAATTTATTTCTTCATTTTGTGGGCTGAACACCACCCTTTGACGTGCACGTCATTGCCCGGAAACAACTGGCATGGCCCCCATTGCTCGGCTGCGGTGCCCTGATAAAACGCGCAGTCGCCGCAGTACTGGTTGATCTTGTGGTTGGGGAATTTGGCCTGATCGGCCTGTGCCGTATTGTCGACATAACCAAGTGCCTGCGCTTGCGGAGCGCTCGGGCTGAGATGCGGCAAACCCGCAGCCGCAGCGCGCTTGGGCATGGCAGCAAATACCACGGCCGCCGCCGCGGTGCCTGCAGCGATCTTCAGGAAATGGCGACGCGATTCATCATTTTCATGTTGCGACATTGACAACCTCCATCGATGGCGATTATTGCCGGTTGGACACAGCGACTACATTACCCCCGATCCCGTTAAGAACGTCTTGATCCGGATCAAGCCAGGATCTCCATTTTGCACATATTCAGCGATTTGCCGGCACGCAGGTCGACGTTCGCAACCAGGCTGATTCTGCCGCAGTTTGCATGAAGCGGGTGCGGCGGCGTGGCGCCACCCTGGTCACGCCAAGACCGGGCGGTTTCGTCGCGCCGGTGCCTGCATGTGGCGAAGCCGTGCGCAGTCCGCGCATGGATCGACTGGGCGCTCGCGTCAACTGGTGGCGAGGTAACGATCCTTCAGCTGCACGTAGTGTTGCGCCGAGTAGGCCAGTTGCTCCAGTTCGCGCGCCGCAAGCTTGCGTGCAAACCGCGCGGGGTTGCCCAGCCACAGCTCGCCCGCGCCGATGCGCTTGCCCGGCGCCACCAGCGCGCCGGCTCCGACCATCGCACCGCGCCCGACCACGGCGCCATCGAGCACGGTGGCGTGCATGCCGATCAGGCACAGATCCTCGATGGTGCAGGCGTGCAGGATGGCGCCATGGCCGACGGTGACATCGCTGCCCACGATCAGCGCTGCGCCGCCGGGCGTGTAGGGGCCGTCGTGGGTCACATGCAGCACCGCGCCGTCCTGGATATTGCTGCGCGCGCCGATGCGGATGAAATTGACATCGCCGCGCGCCACCGCGGCAGGCCAGAACGATACGTCCTCGCCCAGTTCCACATCGCCGATCACGCAGGCGGCCGGGTCGATATAGCAGCGCGCGCCGAGACGCGGAACCGCGCCGGCAAACGGACGCAAATTGGTCATCACGACAGCACCACTCCAGGCCGCGCAGCGTGCGCGAGGCGCGTATTCTGGCGCATCGGCCACGATCCGCGGAGCCACTGATGGATGACCACATTTCCGAATCCGGGCTGCGCACGCTGCTGCAGGCGCAGCGCATGGCCTGGGCGCGCCAGGTGCCTGATCTCATGCAGCGCATGGATGATCTCGCGCGGCTGCGCGTGGCGTTCCAGGCGCGATTCGCGCAGCTGGCACAGGCGATGAGCGACGACTTCGGCCAGCGCTCGCGCCACGAGAGCCAGTTGTCCGACCAGATGACCGTGCTGCACGACATCGATCACGCGCGCCGGCACCTGAAGCGCTGGATGCGGCCGCACCGGCATTGGGCCGACATCGCGTTTTTCCCCGCGCATATCGAAGTGCATCCGCGCCCGCTGGGCGTGATCGGCGTGATCGCGCCATGGAATTACCCGGTGAGCCTGGCGCTGATGCCGCTGGTCGAGGCGCTGGCCGCGGGCAATCACGTGATGCTCAAGCCATCCGAGCTGACCCCGCGCACCAGCGCGGCGCTGGCCGAGCTGGTCGCCGCGGTGTTTCCTCCCGAGCGCGTGACCGTGGTGCAAGGCGACGCCGCGGTCGGCGCGATGTTCGCGGCGTTGCCTTTCGATCACCTTGTGTTCACCGGGTCCACTGCGGTCGGGCGCAAGGTGGCGCTGGCCGCCGCCGCCAATCTCACCCCGGTGACGCTGGAGCTGGGCGGCAAATCGCCCGCGCTGATCGCGCCGGGCTACGTGCTGGCCACCGCCGCCGCGCGCATCGCGCAGGGCAAGCTGCTCAACGCCGGGCAAACCTGCGTGGCGACCGACTACGTGTTGCTGCCGCGTGGCCGCGCGCCGGACTTCGTGCAGGCGCTGCGCGCCTATGTGCAAAAGCATTATCCGGCACTGCGCAGCACGCCGGACTTCAGCAGTATCGTCAGCGCGCGCCACTACACGCGGCTGCACGCGCTGGTCGATGACGCGCGCGCGCAGGGTGCCGAGGTGATCACCCTGCCGGATACCACGGCGCACGATGCGGCGCGGCGCATCTTTGCGCCCACCCTGCTGCTGCGGGCCGACGCCTCGATGCGCGTCATGCAGGAGGAAATCTTCGGCCCGATCCTGCCCGTGCTTGAATACGACAGCCTCGAGGAAGCCATCGCCACGATCAACAGCCAGCCGCGTCCGCTCGCGCTGTATGTGTTCGACGACGATGCGCGTCGTGCCGCGCGCGTGATCGCTGCGATTCCGGCCGGCACGGCGGGCATCAACGACACCGTGGTGCAGTTCGCGCAGACGCGGCTGCCGTTCGGCGGCATCGGCGCCTCGGGCATGGGCCATCTGCACGGCCACGCCGGATTTCTCAGCTTCAGCAAGCAACTGCCGGTATTTCGCCAGTCACGCTGGTCGGGTCTGGGCCTGTTGCGCCCGCCCTACGGCAAGCTGGCCGAGCGCATGCTGCGCTGGCTGGCGCGCTGAGTCGCATGGCGAAACCCTGGACTCGGCGGGGGAGGACACTGCAGGCTTGCTTGTTTCGCGCTATCGGTTCGTGTCGAAGTATTCCATGGTGTAGCGATAGCCGGCCTCGACGGCGCGCGTGAATCCGCGCCAATCCAGCAGGCCGATATCGGCGTGCGGCGGGGTGAGCAGGTGCGTGGCCAGGCTGCGCCGCTGCGCGCTGGCGGTTTCGCTTTGCACCATCGCCGCGCGCACCAGGATGGCGAACAGGCTGGGCCAGCGGTGACCGCGCAGCCAGCGCCAGGTCAGGCGCGGCAGGCGTGGCAGGGCGATGGCGTCGAAGCCGGCACTGAGCGTGTCATCGCCGCTGATGTCCACCGCAACCACCGTATCGATGTCGCGGTCGCGCATGACATCGACGGGCAGGTTGTTCATCACCGCGCCATCGACATGCACCATGCCCCGGTGCAGCAGCGGCGGCAGCACGCCGGGGATCGCCGCGCTGGCCCGCAGCCATAGCCACAGCGGTCCGCGCGTGTGCACATCGGCGCTGCCGCGGCTGAGGTTGGAAGACACGCAGTAATACGGCAGCGCCAGATCCTCGATGGCACGGTTGCCGAACGCCGCGCGCAGCAGGCGCGTGCTGCGTGCGCCACGGGTCAGTGCGATCAGCGGCACGGTCATGTCACGCAAGGGATGGCCGTCGACGAAGGCCTTGCGCATCTGCGCGAGCAATTCGGCATCGTCCCATTCGCAGGCCACGCCGGCGGCGACGATGGCGCCGATGCTGGTGCCGCCGATGCTGTCGATGGGCCGGCCCAGCGCGCGCAGCGCGCGTATCACGCCGATATGCGCGAAGCCGCGCGCGCCGCCGCCGGACAACACCACGCCTTGCGCGCGCCGCGTCAGCAGGCGGGCCAGGCGCGCGCAGTCACTGGCGCCGCGCAGGTGGTGCCACTGCGGAGCCTCGTGGAATTGCGCCAGCCAGCGCGTGGCCCGACCGTGTGCGGGCGTGCCGCCGGCGCCCAGCAGCAGCAGATGTCGTGGCCGGTGCAGGGCATCGTCGCCGGAGTGGCAGCCGGCATCCGGCCACGCTGCCGGGGTGCTGGCTGTGCTCGCGGCCAGGAGCAGTTGGTCGCATTGGCGTATGCAGGTCGCGCGCCAGGCCGGATCGCCGCCATCGGCGACGTAAAGCAGAAACTCATGCTCGCGCTCGCGTGCGCTGAACCAGTCGGCGTCGCGCCCGCGCCCGCTCGCGGCATCGATCACCAGGGTGACGCCGTGCAGGTGCAGCGCGCGGGCCAGATCCTCGGCCACGCTGCGCGCATCGACGGCATCATCGAACGGCAGCAGCGCGAAACCGCGCGACCGTGCCAGTGGATCGCCCATGTCGTTGGCCAGAAGACGTTCGAGCACACGCCGCGATGCCGCCAGCAAGGCTCTCGGGTGGCTGTCCTGCAGGCGTTCGAAGCTGGCGCGCGGCAAGCGCAGCAAGGTGCAGTCACGCAGCGCGCGCACCGCATACGCGCGCGCCTGATCGGTCAGCAGGCCCAGCTCGCCGACGGTCTCGCCTGGCGCGATCACGCCGAGCAGGCGCTCGCGGCCATCGCTTTGCGCCACGCCGAACACACCGAGGCTGCCCGAGCGCAGCACATAGACGGCATCGGCGGACGCGCCGCGGGCGAACAGGGTGTCGCCGCCGGCGAGGCTGCAAGGTTCCAGGTAGGGCAGCAGCGCGACGCGCGTGGCGGGGTCGAGCGCGCCGAACAATGCGGTGCGCTCGAGGGTTTCGATCAGCACCGTGCGCAGCGCGAGGTCCATGACAACATGCTAGCCGCGCGTCGACAGGTCGCCATGATGCGGCGCAGCGCTTGAAATAGGCGTCCTGCAGCCCCACGCCGGGAGTCCACGGAGAACGCGCATGCTCAACCCACTGCTGGATGACGCTTTACTGCCCGATTTCGCCGCCATCCGCCCCGCGCATGTGCTGCCTGCGGTGCAGGCGCGCCTGGATGCGCTGGAGGCCGGCATCGCGGCCATCGTCGCGCCGCAGACACCGCGCGATTTCGATCATGTGCTGCTGGCCGAGGAGCGCCTGCAGCAGGCGCTGGCGCGCACCTGGTCGCCGGTGGCTCATCTGCACGCGGTTGCCGATAGCGCCGAATTGCGCGCGGCCTATGCCGAGGCCGAACAGCGCATCACCGAAGTGCAGGCGCGGCTGGGTCAGCATCGTGGCCTGTACGAAGCCGTGCGCGCGGTGCGTGAGCGCGCCGACTTCGATCAGCTCGGCGCCGCGGAGCGTGCGCTGGTCGAACACACGCTGCGCGATTTCAAACTCTCCGGCGTGGCGCTGGATGAACCCGCGCGCACGCGCTTTCGCACCATCGCGCAAGAACTTTCCCGGCTCGGCACCGGCTTCGAGGAAGCCGTGCTGGATGCCGGCGAAGCCTGGCGCGAGCACATCACCGACGAACGCGATCTGGTCGGCCTGCCGCCCTCGGCGCGCGAGATCCTGGCCGGTTATGCGCGCGCGGCCGGGCTGGACGGGTTCCTGATCACGCTGCAGCAGCCCGCGGTGCAGGCGGTGCTGACCCATGCCGAGGACCGTGCGCTGCGTGAACGCGTGTACTGGGCATGGAATACACGCGCCTCCGATCAGGGTCCGCAAGCCGGGCGTTACGACAACACGCCACGTATCGCGCAGATCCTTGCGTTGCGGCACGAAGCCGCGCAACTGCTTGGCTACGCCAACGCCGCCGCGTTGTCGCTGGCCGACAAGATGGCGCCCGATGTGGCCGCGGTGCGTGCGTTTCTCGATGACCTGGTGCAGCGCGCGCATCCGCGCGGCGTGGATGAGCGCGAGACGCTGCGCGCCTACGCCGCCGCCGAGCTGGGGCTGCCCGATCTGGAATCCTGGGACGTGGCCTGGGCCGCGGAGAAACTGCGGGTGGCCCGCTACGCGCTGGACGAAGAGCAGATCAAGGCCTACTTCCCGCTGCCGCAGGTGCTCGATGGCCTGTTCGCCATCCTCACGCGCGTGTTCGGCATCCGCGTGTGCGAATCCGGCGCGGCTCCGGTCTGGCATCCGGATGTGCGCTACGCCGAGGTGTTCGATGCCGATGGCCAATTGCGCGCCGGGATCTATCTGGACCTGTACGCGCGCCGTGGCAAGCGCGGCGGCGCATGGATGGATGTATGCCGGTCGCGCTTGCGCAGCGCGCAGGACGCGCAGCTGCCGGTGGCGTTCCTGACCTGCAACTTCGCCGCGCCCGGGCGTGATGCGCCCGCGTTGCTGACCCACGATGACGTGCAGACACTGTTCCACGAGATGGGTCACGTGCTGCACCACCTGCTCACCGAGGTCGACCTGCCCGGCGTCGGCGGCATCGATGGCGTGGAATGGGATGCGGTGGAGCTGCCCAGCCAGTTCATGGAGAACTTCGCCTGGCAGCGCGAGGCACTGGATTTGTTCGCGCGCCACTATCAGACGCAGCAGCATCTGCCGGACGCGCTGTACCAGCGCATGCTCGATGCGCGCCATTTTCATGCCGGCCTGCACCTGCTGCGCCAGCTCGAGTTCGCGCTCTACGACCTGCGCCTGCACGCCGAATACGACCCCGCGCAAGGGCCGCGCACGCTGGCGCTGCTGGCCGAGGTGCGGCGCAGCGTGGCGGTGATGCTGCCACCGGCCTGGCAGCGCTTTCCGCAGGCGTTCACGCACATCTTCGCCGGCGGCTACGCGGCCGGCTACTACGGTTATCTGTGGGCCGAGGTGCTCGCCGCCGATGCCTTTGCGCGTTTCGCGGACGAGGGCGTGTTCAACGCCACCACGGGTGCCGCATTCCGCCGCGAGATCCTGGCCGTGGGCGCCAGCCGTCCGGCCCTGGACAGCTTCCGCGCGTTCCGCGGCCGCGACCCTGATCCATTGCCGTTATTGCGTAGTTACGGTCTGGCTGCCTGAGCGGCCGTCGCGGTCGCACCGCGGCGCGCGCGAGGCTGCGGGCGCTGCATCCGCGTGGGGATCGAGCCGGCCCATGCGCGGCAGCAGCAGTGCTCCACCGGGTCTGGATGGCGCTGCGCAACATCCTGTTGTCTGTGCTCCCTATCCACAATAGAGTTGGAAACGGTAATTGCGGGAAACGCAATTCCGGATCGCGGGGGTCATACGAATAAATTACATTTACGTAATGTCCAGGCGCTGTCATTGCGCGGTCATCGCGTCCTGTCAGGGGCGCGTGTCCCGTGAATCGTCTGCGCATGCCGCCGGTCCCATTGCCACCGCTCGCTCCGATTGCCGCGAACGTATTGCCGGCAGTGCGCAACGCCATGCATGGCCTGAGGCGCAAACCGCAAACAGCGCGGCGCACGGGCTGCGACCGCAGCAATAGGCCGATGTCCATGGTCGCAGTGGCTTTGCCGCGGGTGTCCCGGCATGGCCGCGTGTTCGCTCCTGCGCATCAAACAAGATCGGCAATCACGGAATGAACACCGACCGGCATTATCTGGCGCATTACCGAGCATGGCTTGTCCGCACCATGGGCATCGCATTATCGAGCGTCGCGATCAGCAGCACTGACAACCACCCATCGCAACCCATTAGTCCCAGCCCCGAGGAATCGACCATGTACAAATATAAATACAAGCGTTCCGCCCTGTTCTTCGCACTGGCCAGTGCCGGCCTGATGTCCTTGCTGCCGAGCGTCGCCTTGGCGCAGTCCGCGGCCCATCAGCCGGGCGCCGATTCGTCCGCAAGCACGCAGTCCGGCAAGGCCGGGCATGTGGAAAAGCTGAGCAAGGTCGAGGTCATCGCCCGCGAACTCACGCTGACCCGAATCCCGATGCACGCCGCCTTCAGCGAGTCGGTCATCGGCCCTTCCGCAATCCGCTTCGCCTCGCCCATGCTGGATGTACAGAGCTTGCTCGAACGCACGCCGTCGATCAACGTGCGCACACCGGCGGCCAACGGGGTACGCACCAACATCACTTTCCGCGCCTTCAGCAGCGGCCAGTTTTCGGAAACCTTCGACGGCGTGCCGATCAACGACCCGTTCAACGGCGGCACCACCAATTCGGCATCCACGCGCAACAACATCCCGTTGACGCTGAACGACATCGACAGCGTCAACATCTACCGCGGCATCAACAACCCGGCGGTCACCTCGTACAACTCGCTGGGCGGCACGATCGCCTTCGAGCCGCGCCAGCCCGACGCCAACGCGAATGCCCAGGTGACCATGGGCGGTGGCAGCTTCAGCACCTGGTTCTACGGACTCACCGCCAATACCGGCGACATCGGCGGCGTGCGCAGCCTGATCAGCATCGACCACAACAGCAGCAGCGGCTGGCAGGCCAATTCCGGCAATCGCAATACCAATCTCTATTACGCAGGCGTGTTGCCCTATGACGAGGGTGATGGCGAGGTCTACGCCTATGCCATCTACAACCAGAACAAGGGCTTCACCCCACACACTATCCCGCTGCCGCTGATCCAGCAGTACGGCTACAACTACGGCTGGCCGCTGGACTGGACCAACAGCTACAACAAGGACCACGGCGGCACCTATATCCTGGGCGACCGCATGCGTGTCAATCACCTGCTGTCGTTCAACGCCCGCGTGTATGCGCGCAATGTCGACTACAACCGCGTGTCGTACGGCAATCCAGCCTTCGCACAGAGTGCGACACAGCCATATTTTCTGCCGAACCAGCCTAATACATTCCCGTTCTCGCCCGACCCCACAACGTATGAACCCATCACGCTGTTTGGCAGCTATGCCGCAGGCAATGCCTACCACACCTACCTTTACAGCACCCAGCAATACGGGTTCATGCCGCATTTCACGCTGAATCTTCCCGACAACCAGGTCAAATTCGGCGCCGACTGGTCGCACACCAAGCTGCACTCGGCCGAGTACTGGTACGGCGCCAATCCGATGCCGCTGGTCACTGGTTACAACAACGCCTGGGACGAGCACGACGAGCGCAGCCTGGGCTCGGCCTTTGCCCAGGACACCATCCGCCTGTTCGGCGGCGCGGTGCATGTGACGCCGGGGCTGAAGTATATGTTCGCGCGCACGGCCGATTTCGACAACGCCGGATTCTTCTACCCGATCAGCGGCACCGTGTCGGACTCGGAGCATTACACCTCGCCGACCCTGGGCATCAACTGGCGCCCGGTACGCCACGTCAGCCTGTATGCCGCCTGGGGCAAGACCGCCAAATTCCCCGGCATCGGGGCGTTCTACGGCAACGTCGGCCTGACCAATGGCGCGGGACAGCCCATCGTGGAACCGCTGCACGTGACGCCCGAGTACGTGCGTGATCTGGAGGCGGGTGTCCGCTACGAGGCGCATGGATTCGAGGGTGCGTTCAACGTCTACCGCGAGAACTTCGCCAATACCTTCATTTCGGTGACCGATCCCACCACCCAAGTCACCACCACGTCCAATGGCGGTTCCTCGCGTTACGAGGGCATCGAGCTGGATCTGCAGGACAGCATGGACACGTCGCTGGGCGCCTTCAGCGTGTTCGGCAACATCTCGCAGAACAAGGCCTTCTTCACCTCGGACTTCACCGTCGCCAGCGCCGCCGGTACGGCCGCGATCGCGGGCCAGAGCGTCGTCACGGGCCAACCGCTGGCCGGCGTGCCGCAGCACCTCGCCAACCTCGGCATCGGCTGGAAGTGGAAGACCTGGCGCGCCAGTGTCAATGAGCATTACGCCGGTTCGCAGTATGTCAACGAATACAACGCCGGCATACCCACGGCCGAGACCATCCCCAGCTACGCGGTGATGAATTTCACCCTGCGCGACACGTTGCACATCGGCCAGGGCATGCTGAAGGACGTGAAGCTGGCGCTGCACGTCGACAACGTGCTGGACCGGCACTACTACACGTTCGGCTACGGCGACACGACCTATTCTGGAACGCCGTTCGTGCGCGCCATCTACGAGGAGCCGCGCGCCTACTTCGGCTCGGCCACGATCGATTTCTGATGGCAGTCACTTGCATCGTGCCGGCATGTGCCGGCGCGATGCGTCATTCGGGAGACTTCGTGCTGTAATCGCCTGCGCTGAAAATGGACGACCGGCGTACTGAAGCGGCCGTCGCGACCTGTCAGCCGCGCGCTCTTGCAAGTGCCCGTGCTGCGGCCGGGCTCCCCAATCCACCGCATCCGCACGAGGACGGCACGCATGCCCACACCCAACCCGAGCGCGCTGGATGTGCTCGACCAGCAGCGCTTCTCGCGCTTCCACGCGCGTGCGCTCATCACCACCGGCATGGGCGTGTTCACCGACGGCTACGACCTGATCTCGATCAGCGTGGTGCTGCCGATGGTGCTGCACAGCTTCGGCGTGGATCGCCTCACCGGCACGCAGTCGTCCCTGCTGGTGGCCAGCGCGCTGCTGGCCTCGGCGGCAGGCGCGATCGTGTTCGGGGTGATCTCCAATGCCGGGCGCAAGCGCTTCTACGGCATCGACGTGATGCTGATGGCCATCGCCGCGCTGGCGCAGGCGTTCTGCGGCAACATCGGCATGCTGATCGCCGCGCGCACGCTGCTGGGCTTCGGCATCGGCGCCGACTATGTCCTTTCGCCGATGATCATGGCCGAGCACAGCAACGCCAAGGACCGCGGCAAGGCGCTGACCGTGGGTTTCTCGCTGATGTGGGTGCTGGGCGCGATCAGCGCGGCACTGCTGCAGATCGCGCTTGAATATTTCCATGTGCCGCCGGATCTGCAGTGGCGCATCACCCTCGGCGCCGGCGTGATTCCGGCCGGCGCTGTGATCCTGCTGCGCCGGCGCCTGCCGGAAACACCGCGCTATTACGCCCACATCAAGGGCGATGGCGCGGCGCTGAAGGCGGTGGTGGCAGAGGTGGCGGGCGCCGACGTTGCCGCGCAGACACAGGCCGAGGGCAGCCTCAGTGCCGGCATGCGCGAGTACTTCGCGCGCTACTGGCGGCGCTTCGCCATGATCAGCCTGCTGTGGTTCGTGTACGACATCGTCATCTATGCCGGTGGCCTGTTCGGTCCCAGCCTGCTGGGCAAGAGCGTGGGCTTGACGCCGGCCGAATTCCAGCTAGTCAACTCGGCGATTTTCAGCGTCTGCGGCAGCGTGGTGGCCGTGTTGCTGATCGACCGCTGGGGACGCAAACCGCTGCAGGCATGGGGCTTCGTGCTGATGGCCGCGATGCTCGGACTGTATGCGTACTTTTATCAACCCGGCAGCAGTGCACCGCTGTGGGGCATCACGCTGTACGGCCTGTTTTTCTTCTTCAACCAGGCCGGGCCGGGATCGATCAGCGGTGCCGGCATGCTCGGTGTGGAGATGGCCGCGACGCGCGTGCGCGGCCTGGTGCAGGGCTTGAGCGTGGCCGCAGGACGCCTCGGCGCGGCGCTGGGCGTTTTCGTGTTTCCGCGTCTGTTCCAGGATTACGGGCAAAGCTTCGCCGTGGCTTTTCTGGCGGGCACCGCGCTGATTGGCGCGGCGCTGACCCTAGTTGGCATTCCGGAGACGCGCCGCGTGAGTCTGGAAAAAGCCAGCGGCGAGACGGTGGCCTGAAACTGCGCGCGTGCCGCGGCGGGCGATCGGTCAGTCGTCGCCGTCGCCGGCGATCAGGCTTTGCAGCGGACGCTTCTGCTGCGCCGCCATGACCTTGAGCCGCGCCAGCAGCGCGGCATACGCGGTCGGCCCCTTGCTGGCCAGCCACTCCTGACGCATCTGCTCGGGACCGGCGATTTTCAGCAGCGCGGTCGGCGTGTAGCTGCGCGCGGCGGGCAAGTCGTTCCAGGCGATGTGGCTGCCGCTGGGCACGTGGTTGAGCGGCCATGATTTGAACGGTGAATCGGCGGCGCAGCGGCCGGGGTTGCGCGTCATCGCGGTCTGCATCGGCAGCACCGGCGCGATCGCGGTATCGGGCGTATCACGCCAGATGCCGGCGAGCACATGCGCGTTGGCGTCCCATTGCGACATCGGCGGGATGTCGGCCACGGCTTCGATCGTGCGCAGGAAATCCACCTGCGAGAGATGCTGAGTATCCAGCGTGCCGGAGCGGACCCACGGCCCCAGCGCCAGCGCGAAGGTGCGGTGCGCGTTGATGTGGTCGGCGCCGGACTGCGCGTCATCCTCGGTGAGCAGCACCAGGGTGTGCTTCCAGCTGGGCAAGGTGGACAACGTGTGGATCACCTCGGCGGTGGCGTAGTCATTGTTGGCGACATAGCTGTCCGGACTGGCCATGCACGCGGCGCGGCCGGCGGTGTGGTCATCCGGCAACCAGATGTAGATCACGTGCGGCAGGTGTTGCGCATGCGCGCGGATCCAGCGGTCGGCGATGGACGCGCGTTGCGTATCCAGCACCAGCCGGTCCCAGGCCGGGTAGTTCATCGCCAGGTGCGCGCGCAGTGCCGGCGAGATGCTGCCGATCTTGTTGCGCGCGGCGAACTCGCCGAAGTCCTCGAAGCTGACGTGGTGCGCGAGCAGATCGTTGAACAGGAACAGGCGCGCCGGATAAGTGACCCACGGATTGCTCCAGTGGCCGAGCGCGCCGAGGTTGGTATAGATCGCGTAGGGGTTGCGCGCGGCGGGCTCAGCGGGCACCAGGTCCTGCGTCCAGCCCGAGTTGGGGATATAGCCGCGCGCCGAGTAGTACAGCGACCAGGTGCGCTGCAGGAAATCCGAATCGGAGCCGGCGGTGGTCCACTGGTGGCCCTGCGAGGTCACCTCGCCGTCGGCGTAGAAATTCACGAACAGCGCGCCGCGCGCGGCCATCGCGTACAGATTGGGCAACTGGCGCGGACCATACAGATCCAGTGCGGAGTCGGCCCAGTGACTGGCGGCGGGATAGTCACCGAAATTCTCGTCGAAGGTTTTGTTCTCGCGCAGGATGAACACCACGTGCCGGATGTGCGCGTGCAGCCAGTCTTGCGCCTGGGCATTGGTCGCGGCCAGCGCGCTGCGCTGCGTCGCGCTGAAACCGTCATCGTGCAGCGCCTGCGCGGTCCACAGGCTGGCGTGCGCGGGCAGTTCGCGCAGGTCCACACGCTGCAACAGGCCATGCATGAAATCACCGACCCACTGGTGTCTGAGGTTGGGGCCGCTGCCCATGCCCTTGGCGCTGACCACATAGAGCGCGTCGCCGTGCACGCTGAGCGCGGTGGGGTACCAGCCGGTGGGGATCAGCGCCGTGCGCGTGCCGCTGGCGAGATCGAACACCGCCACGTCGTCGTTGCCGGCATTGGCCACGAACAGCCGTCCGTGCGCGATCGCCAGCGCATCGGGATACGCGCCGGGCGGGGCATCGGGATACGGCGCGTCATCAAGCACGCGCATGACCTTCAGGGTTTGCGTGTCCACCGCGACGATGCGATCGAGATTGGCATCGGCCACCCACACCAGCGATGTACCGGGCTGCGCGGCCAGCGCGGTCGGATGCGCGCCTGCGGCAAAGCTGCGTGCGCCCAGCACCGGCCCGGTCGGCACCTCGCCCAGCACCTTCCACGCCGCGCGATCGACCACGGTCACGCCATTGCCGCCCCAGTCGCTGACCACCAGGCGCTTGCCACCATCGGCCAGCACCACCGCGAACGGATAGCTGCCGACATTGAGATAGCGCGTCGCGCCCGAGGTTAGGTCCACCCGCGCCAGGCTGTTGGCCAGCAGGCCAGTGACATAGGCGTGCTTGCCGGCAGGCCCGGTCACCACGCTGTCCGGGTAAAAAAGTCGCGCCTGCTGCCAGTTGCCGGCGTACTGGTACGGATACTGGCGCCGCGGAAATGCCTGCCAGCGCAGCGCATAGCGCCGCTGCAGGGTCAGTCTGCCGCCCCGCGTGGTGAACGCCAGCAGATCATCACTGGCGCCGCCGGTGGCGTAGAGCATGCCGTCGCGGCCGGCACTCAAGCCCTGGAACAGGCTTTGATCCGGAATCGCGGCACTGATCGCTGCCGACAGCTCGCCGGCGGTGCCCTGCGCTACGTTGGCACCGGGCGCCGCGACCGCGGGCGCCACCGCGCCCGACGCCGACGTCGGGCGCGTCGGCCCGAGCAGCGTATCCGCCACGGCCAGCACGTGCAGGTCATCGCCGGCGTACAGGCGCAGGCTTTGCAGCTTGTTGGCGCCGCCATTGAGCACCGTCACGTGGTTGCCTTGCGCCACCGCCTGGGTGGGAAAATTGGGCGTGCCGGCCAGCACACCCACCGGCGTCAGCAAGCGACCGCTGGGCAATTCCGCCGTCGTCGATGGCGCGGTTGCGGCGCCGGCACCGCGGGCGAGCAGGAGCAGGCTGGCGAAGCTCAGAGCGATGGATTTGCGGGACATGGTCGTGGCCTCGGGCAATAGCGCAACACTAACCCCGTGCGCCTGCCGGCGCATGACAAATGCGGCTCGCCAGGCGCACTTTTTTTTACGATTCCGCAAGCTTGTATCGGCTTGCCGCGCGCGCATTGCCGCGTGCGCGCCTAAAATGCGGGCATGAAACTGGCCTCGTGGAACGTCAATTCGCTGAGCGTGCGTTTGCCGCAGGTGCTGCAGTGGCTTGAGGATGCGCGTCCGGATCTGCTGGCGCTGCAGGAAACCAAACTCGAGGACGCGCGCTTTCCCGCCGCCGAATTCGTGGCGGCCGGCTATCACGCCGTGTACAGCGGGCAGAAGACCTACAACGGCGTGGCGCTGCTGGCGCGCACGCCGCCGCAACAGGTGCTGCGCGAGCTGCCAGGGCTGGATGATCCGCAGCGGCGTTTTCTCGCCGCCGACATCGATGGCCTGCGCGTGGTGAATCTTTACGTGGTCAATGGCCAGTCCGTGGACAGCGACAAGTACGCCTACAAATTGCGTTGGCTGGCCGCCGTGCGCGCGTTTCTCGAAACCGAATTGGCCCGGCATCCGCAGCTGGTGGTGCTGGGCGATTTCAACATCGCGCCGGATGATCGCGACGTGCACGATCCCGAGGTCTGGCGCGACCAGATCCTGTGCAGCGCGCCCGAACGCGCGGCCTTGCAGGGCCTGCTTGACCTGGGCCTGGAGGACAGTTTCCGCGCGCTGCACGACGAGTCCGGCCAGTACAGTTGGTGGGACTATCGCCAGGGTGGTTTTCGGCGCGATCTGGGCTTGCGCATCGACTTGATCCTCAGTAGCCGCGCCCTGCATGCGCGCCTGCGTGCCGCCGCGATCGACCGCATCCCGCGCACCTGGGAACGGCCTTCGGATCACACACCCGTGCTGCTGGAACTGGCATGAACGACGACCTTGCCCTGTCCCTGACCGATGCCGAGCTCGATGAGCTTGATCTGTTCCTGCGTCGCCACAACAGCGATGACGGCCCGTTGCTGGATGGCGTGCATGGCCTGCTCACCGCGTTGCTGATCGGGCCGGAACGGGCGCGACCCGACGAATGGCTGCCGGAGGTGCTGCGCGAGCCGTTCGCCGATGCCGCCGAGGGCAGCCGCATCCTCAGCCTGCTGGCGCGGCTCAGCGATTCGATTCCGCTGGAGATCGAGCACGAGCGCTACGAGCCGATCCTCGGCGAGGTCGATGCCGATGACGGCGGCAGCGCGCTCAGCGCCGCCGGCTGGTGCCATGGTTTCGCGCAAGGCATCAACCTGCGCGCCGAGTTCTGGGAGCTGCGCCTGGAGCAGGACGCCGAGCTGATGCGCCTGCTGAACCCCGTGGTGGTGCTGGCGATCGAATCCGGCGCACTGGAAACCGACGACAGCGTCGCGGCGCTGGATGACGCCGAGTACGACAGTTATCTCGCGCAATTGCCCGAGACGGTCGGTGCACTGGCCGAATACTGGCGCGTGCATCCGCCGACCACGCGCGAGCAGGCCGCTACCGGCAGTGCATCCAGCATCGAATTTCGCGTGCCGCCCGGCCGCCGCGGCGGGCGCTGGCTGCACTGAGGCGCTCCGCGGCGCGGTAACTCACATGCGGCCGTTGCGGAAATCCGCGATCGCCTGTTCGATCTGCGCGCGCGTGTTCATCACGAACGGGCCATAGCGCGCCACCGGTTCGTGCAGCGGCGCGGCGGCGACCAGAATCAGCCGGCTGGGCGCATCTGCGGAACGCAGTTTCACTTGCGCGCCCGCTCCGAGCACGCCGAGTTCCTGCACCGGCAGCCACGTGTCGCCGAAATGCACGCCGGCGCCCTCGAATACATACGCGAACGCGCTGTGCTCCACCTCCAGCGGCAGTGTCAGCGCGGCGCCAGCGGCCAGTGTGATGTCCACGAACAGCGGCTGCGTGACGATGCCCTGTACGGGTCCTTGCGTGCCGAATGCGTCACCGGCGATGACGCGCACGCTGGCACCGGGCAGCGGGGTGAGCACGGGGATCTGTTCCGGCGCGATGTCCTGATAGCGCGGCGCGATCATCTTGTGCGTGGCCGGCAGGTTCACCCACAACTGGAAGCCGCGCATCTCGCCGTCGCTCTGCTCGGGCATCTCGGAGTGGATCAGGCCGGCGCCCGCGGTCATCCACTGCGCGCCGCCGGCGACCAGCAGGCCGCTGTTGCCGTGGTTGTCGCGATGGCGCATGCGCCCGGCCAGCATGTAGGTGACGGTCTCGAAGCCGCGATGCGGGTGTTCGGGAAAGCCGGCGATGTAATCCGTGCCGCGCTCCGATCCGAAGGCATCGAGCAGCAGGAACGGATCCAGCATGTCCAGCGCGGGTTGGCCGATCAGGCGCGTGAGCTTGACCCCGGCGCCATCGCTGGTGGGCAGGCCGGGGATGCGGCGAATCAGGTTGCGAGTGCTCATGGCGGTGATTCCTCAAGGCGCGCTGCGCCACTGCGAGCGATGTGCGTGTGTTCGCGCCGGTCGCCAAGTGCGCCGCGGCGCACGCACTGTGCACGCGCACGCAACAGCAGCGCAGTATCCGATCACTCGCTGGCGCAGGGTGCCAGCAGCAGATCCAGATCATCCTGATCGAAGCTCAGCCGTTCACGGCTGCCGCCGCCGTCGAGAACCGCCTCGACCAGCGCCGCCTTGCGCTGTTTCAGGGCCTCGATGCGCTCCTCGACGGTGCCGGCGGCGACCAGTCGATACACGAACACGGGTTTGTCCTGGCCGATGCGGTGTGCGCGGTCGACCGCCTGTGCTTCGGCGGCGGGGTTCCACCACGGGTCGTAGTGGATCACGGTATCGGCGGCGGTGAGGTTGAGGCCGACGCCGCCGGCTTTGAGCGACAACAGGAACAGCGGCACCTCGCCAGCCTGGAAACGGCGCACCGGCGTGGCGCGATCGCGCGTGTCACCGGTGAGCAAGAGATAGGGGATGCGCAGACGTTCCAGCTCGCGCGCGATCAGCGCCAGCATGCTGGTGAACTGACTGAACAGCAGCACGCTGCGACCTTCGTCGACCAGGGCCGGCAGCATTTCCATGAGCAATTCGAGCTTGGCCGATTCGTGCACGCCACGCGCGGCTTCGAGCTTGACCAGGCGCGGATCGCAGCACACCTGGCGCAGCTTCAGCAGCGCATCCAGCACGATGATGCCGCTGTGCTCGATGCCGCGCTGCACGATCACCTGGCGCAATTCCTCGGTGAGGGTCAGGCGCAGTCCCTCGTACAGTTCGCGCTGGCGGCCTTCCAGGCGCACGTTACGCGTGATCTCGGTTTTCGGCGGCAGTTCGGTGGCCACCTGCGCCTTGGTACGGCGCAGGATGAACGGCGCGATGCGCTGGTTGAGCCGCGCCTGCGCCTCGGCATCGCCCTGTTTCTCGATCGGCTGGCGGTAGTGCCTGCGGAAGCCGTGTTCGTCGCCGAGCAGGCCGGGCACGGTCAGATCGAGCTGTGCCCACAGCTCGCCAAGATGGTTTTCCAGTGGCGTGCCGGTCAGCGCCAGCACGCGCGGCGGCGCCAGCTCCTGCAGCGCGCGGCGTGCGCGCGTGCGCGGATTCTTGACCTGCTGCGCTTCGTCCAGCACCGCCAGCGCGAACGGTTCACGGCGCAGCGCGGCGACATCGCGCGGCAGCAGCGCATAACTGGTCAGCACCACATCGTGCTGCGCGATGCGCGTGAAATGCTCGCTGCGCTGCGCGCCGTGCAGGGTGAGCACACGCAGATCCGGGGCAAAGCGCGCGCTTTCCTGTTCCCAGTTGGGGATCAGGCTGGTCGGCACCACCAGCAGCGCCGGCGCCGGCAGCTTGCCCTGCGCTTTCAGCGTGAGCAGATGCGCGAGCAGCTGCACGGTCTTGCCCAGGCCCATGTCATCGGCCAGTACGCCGCCCAGACCGGCCTCGGCCAGCGCATTCAACCAGCGCAGGCCTTCGCGCTGGTAGGGACGCAGCTCAGCGCGCAGCGCTGTGGGGGGCGCGTCGCTGGCGGCGGCGGCGGTGCGCAGCAGGCGCTGGGTGAAGTCGGCCAGCTCGACCGGCGCTTCCAGCGGACGCTCGGCCGGCAGCGCGTTGCGCAGTTCGGCCAGGCGCCCGGCCTGCACGCGCGGCAGCAGCAACTGCGCGCGTGGACGATCCAGATATTCGGCCAGCGGCGCCAGCAGCGCGCGCAGCGCGGACAGACGCACGGGAATGCGGCGCCGTGCATCGAGTGGTGCGTACCACACCGCGTCCTCGGATTCGTGCGCGCTTGGGGAAAGGCTGATCTGGCGCTCGGCCAGCGCCTGTGCCACCGCCGGCAGCAGGTTGATGCGACGACCGTCGAGTTCCAGTCCCACCTCCAGCGCGAACTGCTGCTGATCGGCGCTGGGCGTGGCCACGCCGTACCATTGCGGGGCGCCGTCCAGCACCTCGAACGGGAAACTGGGCGCGTAATCGAACTGCATGCCTTCGGCTTCGAGACGTGCGCGCAAGGCCAGCCAGCGCGCCGGCGTATTGACCTCCAGTGCGCCGGTGTGGCCGGCGCCGGGGAACATCCATGCGTCCTCGGGCAGCGTGTCGGCCAGATCCCAGGGCAGGCCCTCGGTGTCCACCGCCGGGGTCAGGCCGGAGGCCTCGAGGCGTTCCATCGCGGCCAGCTCATCGGCGCGCTTGCGTGCGATCTCGACCAGTCTGCCCTCGCGCACGCGCCGTACCAGGCCCTCGCCGCCGCGTCCGGGCAGGCGTTCGCCGCCGTATTCGAAACTCAATCGCGCATACGCCGGCGGCGGTGCGCCGGCGGCGAGGCGTGCGTGGCGGGTGAGGGCGTGCAGGGTCAGCACCGGTTTGGGACTGAGTTCGGCGCGCGCGACCGCGGCAAATTGCTGGGGTGCCGGGATGCGTCCGGCCCAGCGTGTGCCCGGCAACAGCGTGGCCAGGGCGGCACTGGATTCAGGCGGCAATGGGGGTGCGTCGAGCAGCGCCGCGGCATCGGCCTCGCCTTCGAATGGGCACAGGCTGGCATGTTCGGCATCCAGCACCCATAACGCGCCAATGCGCAGCAGGCGCTGGCCGGGGTGCAGTGTTGGCAACAGACGCTGGCGCCCGTCGGCTTCAAGTTGCCAGTGCCAGCGCAGCGGCTTGCCGGTGCCGCGCTGCATGTGCAGGCCGGCGACGCCGCCAAACAGGCACGGGGCGCTATCGAGCATTTCGTTCAGGAGCAGGTCGCCGAGTGCACCGGCGAGACGCGCATAGCTGCGGCCCTTGCGCGGCACTTGTGGCAGTCCCAGCAGGCTCGATGCCAAACGTTGTTGCGGCAGACTCAAGCCGCCTTGTCCAAGGCGCTTGGCATCCAGCGGCAACGGCCGTGCATAACGGCTGTTGCCGAGCGCGGTCAACAGTACCGGGGCCACGTCCAGTTCGGCCGCGGCCTGGCCGTCAGGAGCGGTCAGTTCGAGCAGGAAGCCCAGCACGCCGGCCGCGTCTGGCGTCGGCGCAGGGCGGAGAAACAGCCGCCGCCATGCGGCGGGCAGGCTGATCAGTTGCGGCTCGACGGCCGGCGGACGGATGCGCGAAGGCGTGCTCCCCACGGTCTCGTTCCAGGCGCCCGGCGGGCGCCAAACTTTTCGAGCTTAGCACCGTGGACGACGGCTGCGGCCATGACCGCGACCGGTCCACGATATGCAAGGGAGTGGCATTGAACCGGTTCAGCGTGACTCGAACAGCCCGGAGGGATATTCGGGCTTCTGTTCGCGCGCCAGCAGTGCGCGCAGGCCTTCGCTGGGCGTCATTTCACCGCGCAATACGGCGCGCACATGGAAGCTGATCGGCAGGTCCAGATCGAGGCGCTCGGCCAGGCGCACAACCTCTTCTGCGCTAAGCACGCTTTCGACGACCTGGCCGATTTCGGCCAATGCCTGCGCCAGGGGCACGCCGCGGCCCAAGGCCATGCCAAGACGGCGGTTGCGTGACAAGTCGCCGGTGCAGGTCAGCACCAGATCGCCGAGCCCGGCCAGACCCATCAGCGTTTCCGCATGCGCGCCCAGGGCTACTCCCAGACGCAGCATTTCGTTCATGCCGCGGGTGATCAATCCGGCGCGTGCATTCAGGCCCAGCTGCATGCCGTCGGCGGCACCGGTGGCCACGGCCAGCACGTTTTTCATGGCGCCGCCCAGCTCCGCTCCCAGCACATCGGTGCCGGAGTAGGCGCGCAATGCCGGGCCGTGCAGCAGCGCGGCAAGCTGCTGCGCGAACGTGGCGTCGAGCGCATGCACGGTCAGCGCCGTGGGCAGGCCCTGTGCCACTTCGCGCGCGAATGATGGCCCGGTGACGACCGCGGCCGCGCGCCCGGGAAAGCGCGCACCGACCAACTCATGTAGAAAGCGTCCGGTACCGGGCTCGAAACCCTTGGTCGCCCAGGCGATCGCGGCCTGCGCCGGCAGCATGGGTTCGATCTGCAGCAGCAGCGTGGCGAAGGCGTGGCTGGGCACCACGATCAGCACCACGTCGACATTGGCCAGCGCGCGCGACAAATCATGCGTGAACGCCAGCGTGTCCGGGAGTTCCAGCTCCGGCAGATAGCGCAGGTTGCGATGCGCTGCGGCCAGCGCCGTCATTTGCGCCGCATCGCGTCCCCACAGGCAGGTGTCGCTGCCATGTCGCGCCAGCACCGCGGCCAGCGCGGTGCCCCAGGAACCGGCGCCCAGAACCGCGACGCGCGTGGTATCGCTCATTGCCTCAGACGTGCGCGGCTGGCGCTTCCGGCATCGCCTGGCGGCGCTGCTGCTCGGCATACAGCGCGTCGAAATTGACCGGTTGCAGGAAGAAGGGCGGGAAGCCGCCGTTCTGGATCAGTTCGGAGATCACCTGGCGCGCGTAGGGAAACAGCACGTTGGGGCAGTAGGCGCCCAGGATGGCCTCGCGGTTGGCATCATCGAAGCCGGTGATGCCGAAAATGCCGGCCTGCTGCACTTCGGCCAGATACACGGTGCGCTCGTCCATGGTGCAGGTCAGGGTCAGCGTCAGCACCACCTCATACGCGCCTTCACCCAACTCGGTGGCCTTCTGGTTGAGATTAAGCTGGATCTGCGGCTGCGCCTCGCTGCGGCCCATGTCCTGGAACACCTGCGGCGCATTGGGTGCCTCGAAGGACACATCGCGCACGTAGAGTTTCTGCAGTGAAAGTTGCGGCTGCTCTGCCTGGCCGTTGGTGAGGGTCTCTGCCATGGGTTGGACTCCGTATGCTTGAAGGGATGTGTGGGAACAAAGGCCGGAAATCATCCCACAGCAGCGCCCGTACTGCACCTGTGCGCGGGCGCCTGTTGCCTGCGCGCCGGCAAACTGGCTAAGCTATGTGGCTGTATTACGCCGACTCGTGCATTTGCCCGGGTCGCCCGCGCGACGCGATGCACGGGCTTGCGGCACATTGTCGGCATCGCGTGGCCCGCTTGGGTCGCCGGCCGCTGCCGCTCTGGCCAAGGGCGGCGTTCATGTCATCACCGGAGGTTCCGATGTCCCGCGTCTGCCAAGTCACAGGCAAGGGTGTGCAGGTCGGCAATAACGTCTCGCACGCCAACAACAAAACCCGTCGCCGCTGGTTGCCCAATCTGCACGAGCGCCGTTTCTGGGTGCCCAGTGAGAACCGCTGGATCAAGTTGCGCGTATCCAGCCACGCCCTGCGCACCATCGACAAGAAGGGCATCGAAACCGTGATTGCCGAGCTGCGCGCGCGCGGCGAGAAAATCTGAGGAGCATGCAGTCATGGCATCCAAGCGCGACAAGATTCGTCTGACGTCCTCGGCCGGCACCGGCCACTTCTACACCACGGACAAGAACAAGAAGACCACGCCGGACAAGATGGAAGTCAAAAAGTACGACCCCGTCGTTCGCAAGCACGTGATCTACAAGGAAGGCAAGATCAAGTAAGCGAGCACGATGATCGGCGCGACGCAAAAGCCCGCCTTGCAGCGGGCTTTTTGCTGCATGGCAATCAGACTGCCGACAAGGCAAATTCGCCGCTGCGCCAGCGCAGCGAGACCGCCATCGCGCAACCCAGCACGATCTCCAGCGGGCCGCGCATGTAGCCGTTGCTCCACGCCAGATAATCGAACAGATTGACGGTAAGCAGCACGACGCACAGCGCCAGCAACAACGCCAGTAGCGGGCGCGCGTCGACATCGCGGCGCCATGCATGCAGCAGATCGCGCAACGGCAGCAGGAACGCAGCGCCCAGCAGTAGCAAGCCGACCAGCCCCATGCCGGCGGCGACCTGCAGTGGCGTGTCGTGCAAGTGCGGCGGCACATAACCTTGCCAGGCGATACCGCGGGCGGCGATGGCTGGCTGGATGCTTGCCAGACCGGAGCCGAATAGCGGGCGCTGCGCGATCAGGTGCAGGGCGAAGCGCCACAGTTCCAGACGCAGACCAATGGATGGTGCTGCGGCGGTGACCGCGCCGCCATCGAGCACGCTCAAGGCGGCCGCGCCGCCGCCATCGAAACGCTGCAGTACCGCCGGGCGCGCCATGTACGCGAACAGCGCGATAGCCAGCACGCCCAGGCCGACCCATCGGCGCCAGCGCAGCGGGTGTGAGGCACGCTGCGGTATACGGCCCAGCGCGAACAACAGCGCGGTGCCGACAGCCGCAGCCAGCCACGCGCCGCGCGATTGCGCGAACAGCAGCGCAAGCAGTGCCGCCAGCGTCAGCAGCGCCCAGGCGTCGCTACGCAAGCCGGTCGCCTCTGGCGCACGCCCATTGCGCCGGCACAGCCATGCGCCATGCATGCCGATCAACAGCACCAGTGCGGCAAAAGCGCCGGTTAGATTTTCGGCATAGCCCAGACGCAGTCGCAGCGTGCCCGCGGCAAGAGCGTCCATGCGCAGCCACGGCAATTGCGCCAGCCCCCACAACAGCCAGCCCAGCGCCATCAGCTTGAGCACGCGCATGATCCACTGTGGATAGCGCCCCAGCCACCAGCCGAACACGCAGGCGTAGATCAGCACCTTGACAGGGTCGAGATCGAGGGTGAGCTGGCGCACGTAGCCCAGGTTCGCGCCGGGCTGCGCGGTCACGGCGGCCTGGAGCAGGCTGTACAGCAGCAGCGCGAGGATCAGCTTCGGCAGCGGATGCCGACGCAATGCCTGCCATGGCTGCGCGCCACAGGCCAGCAGTGCCAACAGGGCCAGCGCCGCGGCGGTGCTGGATTGCAGCGGCTGCGGCAGGTTGCTGACCGCGGTCAGCGCAGCCAGTGCCAGTGCGCTCAGCCCCAGCCACGTCTGCCATGGCTGGCGCAGACACGCGCGCCAGTACGCGGCGAGATCCTCCATCATGAGTTCAGCGCAGGCTGCGCTGCAGCGCCAGACCGACGCGATGATTGAAGGCATCGCGATTGCGTTCGAAGCAGTCACGGGCGTTGTCGCTGATCTGCCGCAGCGCGCGCGTGTCCAGGCTCAACGCATGATTCACCGTGTCTTCCAGCGCCTGTTCGTCGAAGTAATAACGTGTGGCCAAGGCCATGGGTTCGCGCCGCGCGTAGGGCACCAGTAAACCGCATTCGGGCGTGATGCGCTCGTTCATCGGTGGCGCATCCACGGTCAACGTCACTGCGCCAACGCCCAGTGCCTCGACCAGATAATGCCCCCAGGCGTCGGTCTCCGAGGTGCAGACATGGAACTGGTGGCTGTTTTGCAGTCGCACCAATTCATGCAGCGCCTCGGGTCGGCGCGGATCGAGATAGCCGATACGATGGTCGATGTTGGCCGCCGCAGGAGTCTCGATTGCTTCGCTGGGATGCTGCAAAACGGTCAAAAGCGGCCATTCCGGATGGCGACGCCACAGTGCCAGCAATCGCCGCGTGCCTTTGGTACGGCTACCACCAGCCAGATGCAAGAACTGGCGCTGGCGCGGTATGTCGCGGTCCAGCCGATCCTCACTGTGAAAGCCCACCAACTGCGCGCTGCAACCCAGCGCCTGGAAGATATCCAGCGCATCGCGACTCTTGGCCCAGACCGCGTCGATGCTGTGCAGGCGACGTTGGTCGTGACGATCGAACCACTCCGGGTTGGGCAGCACGGCATTGCGCTGCGCCAGCGGGCGTTGCTCGGGCCACAGGTGCTCGAACATGATGTTCAAATCAAAACGCGGTGCGGCCAGATGCCGCTGCAAGCCACCAAACAGCGATCGCGGTGCCTGCAGACACGCAGCGATACCGCGGCGGCGGCGGCGGCGCTCGCCACGTGCATCAATGCGCGTGGCATAAACTTCACATCCGTTATGGCGCAGGGCGCCAGCCAGCAGACGAAAGTCGCGGCTGAGGCCGAAGCCATTGTCGCGATAGACCAAGTTGACGCTGGCCATGGTGAGCCACTCCATTGCAGATCCACATATCCTTACGATCGCCCCTGTGCCCAGCATAATCATGCACTGGTGTGCTGGTCGCTGTGCGAATGCGTGCTGAATGCTGATGCATGACGCGTGCGGCTCACAACATACGATTCAATTACGCGGCGCGGATTCCGTGGCGTACGGCATGATTTGCAACGGCAGCTCAAAAAAATGCCCAAGCAGCAATGCTAAATATGCAACTGCTTCAGTGTGGCAAAGCCTGCAGCGCGGCATCCACGCGTAGCGGAAACGCGCGTGCGTTGTCTGCAAACCAGGTGCGAGCGGCGTTGCCCAGACGCGCCAGGTCGGCATCGCTCAGTGCAATGGCTTGCGCGACGGCTTGCTCCATCGCGGCTTCGTCGAAGTAGTGCGTGGTGGCCAGGTTTTGCCGGCCGCTGCGCGTGCAAGCCACGCGCAGGCCGCGCGCGGAGGTGATGAACTCGTTCATGGGTGCGGCGTCGGTGGTCAGTACCACCGCGCCGATTCCCATGGCCTCGACCAGATAGTGGCCATAGCCCTCGGTTTCTGACGGGCACAGGTGGAACCAGTGCGCGTTCTGCAGACGCTGCAGCGCCGCGTCGTCGAGGTAATCAATGCGGTGGTCGATGTTGGCGGCCGATGCGCCTGGTGTGGCGCTCTTGGGATTTTGCACCACGGTCAGGCGTGGCCATTCCGGATGCTTGCGCCAAAGCGTCAGCAGGCGCACGGTACCTTTATGCTGGCTGCGCCCGGCGAGGTGAAAGAACGCGCGCTCGCGCGGTACCGCGCCATCGCGACGGTCCTCGCTGGTGAAGCCGGTGTACAGCACGCGCTGGTCGAGCTGCTCGAAGATGGCGATGGCGTGCCGTGTCTGCGCGAACACCGCATCGATGCGCGGCAGCAGTGCGCGGTCGCTGTCCAGGAACCACTCCGGGTGCGGCAGCAGCACGTTGTATCGCGCGGCCGGCAGGAACTCGGGGCGGATGTGCTCGATCAGCAGATTGACGTCATGCCGCGCCCAGCCGCGATCGCCAAGGGCGTGATTCCAGACGTTGCGCGTGCCCAGCTTGATGCGCCGTCCTAGCTTGCGCCAGTTGCCGCGGCGCAAACCGGTCATGGTGACGTCGTGGCCGCTGGCGCGCAGCGCGCCGGCCAGCAGGCGCAGATGGCGGGACAAGCCAAGACCGTTATCCCAGGCGATCACGTTGACCCGCATCAGCTGCATCCGCATTCGATTCCGCGCACTGGCGCGTGTAGACAGGCATGGTAACCGGCTGTCGGCGAACAACAAGCGCTGTGCCGCGCGTGCGGTGGCCGACGCCGCGTGCTCAGGCGACGCCGTAGCGTGCGCGATACGCCGTCAGTTCGGCGCTGAACACGGCCAGATCGGGCTGTGTGTCCGCGTAGTCCATGACTTCGCTCAGGCCGGCAATGGCGAGCACGGGCACGTGATGTTCGTGGGCCAACTCCTGCGCGGCGGAGCGTTCGCCAGAGCCGCGTTCCTGACGATCCAGCGCGATCACCACGCCAACGGGCGTGGCGCCGTGCGCGCGGATCAGCGCCAGCGATTCGCGTACCGCGGTGCCAGCGGTCAGTACGTCGTCGATCACCAGCACGCGCCCGGCCAGAGGTGCGCCGACGATCATCCCGCCTTCGCCATGATCCTTGGTTTCCTTGCGGTTGTAGGCTAGCGGCACATCGCGGCCGTGGCGCTCAGCCAGGGCGATGGCGGTGGTCGTGGCCAGCGGAATGCCTTTGTACGCGGGGCCGAACAGCATGTCGAAACTCACGCCCGAGGCTTCGATACAAGCAGCGTAGGCGGCACCGAGACGTGCCAGTCCGGCGCCCGTGGCGATCTGCCCGAGGTTGAAAAAGTAGGGACTCTGGCGTCCGGATTTCAGCGTGAAGCTGCCGAAACGCAGCACCCCGGCGCGGTGCGCGAGGGCGATAAAATCGTGCTGGTAAGCATGCATGGGGATCACCGCGAGCCAAGTGCGGGCATTATCGAGGCGAGGGCCGCACGGCGCATCCATGGGTTGCAGCCGCACCGAATGCGCGGGGGGTTTGTTTTCGTTCGTTGACTTCGCGCGCATCGGCGAGGCATGGTCGCGCCTGCTTCGTCGCCGAGCCCACACATGCGTATCCTGACCTTGAACGCCAACGGCATCCGCTCGGCCGCGCGCAAGGGTCTGTTCGAGTGGCTGCCGGCACAGCAGGCCGATGTCGTATGCGTGCAGGAAACCAAGGCGCAGGAAGCGCAGCTCGACGCGGCGCATCGTCCCGCCGGCTATCACTGCCATTGGCACGATGCGCGCAGCAAGAAGGGCTATAGTGGTGTGGCGGTATTTTCGCGGCATGCGCCGGACTCGGTGCTGGATACGCTGGGCTGGGAACCATTCGACTGCGAGGGGCGTTATCTCGAAGTGCGCTTCGGCACACTCAGCGTGGTGTCGCTGTACCTGCCTTCGGGTTCCTCGGGCGAATTGCGCCAGGGCTTCAAGTTCGAGGTGATGGCGTGGTTTTCTGGAGTGCTCGATGGCTGGCTGCGCAGCGGCCGCGAGTATGTGTTGTGCGGTGACTGGAACATCGTGCGCAGTGCGCTGGATATCAAGAACTGGAAATCCAATCAGAAAAACTCGGGCTGTCTGCCCGAGGAGCGCGCCTGGTTGAATGAGCTGATCGAACAACGCGGCTGGGTGGATACGTATCGCACGTTGAAGCCCGCGGCGCAGGAATACACATGGTGGTCGAATCGTGGCGCAGCCTACGCGAATGACGTCGGCTGGCGCATCGATTACCAGTTGACGACACCGGGGATGCGCGAACGCCTGCGTGCCTGCCGCGTGCATCGCAGCCCGCGCTTTTCCGACCATGCGCCGTATGCCGTGGATTACGCGATGGATTTGCGATGAGTACCGCGCATGGCATGCGCGCCACGCTGGCGGCGTTTGCCCAGCCGGCGGCGCTGACGCTGTTTTTTTTCGGGTTTTCCTCGGGCCTGCCGTTTCTGCTGATCGGCTACACGCTGTCGGGCTGGCTGAAGCTGGATCATGTTTCGCTCGATGACATCGGTCTGATCAGTTACATCGGCCTGACTTACTCGTTGAAGTTCCTGTGGTCACCAGCCGTGGATCGCATCCGGTTGCCGCTGCTGCGACGACTTGGGCAGCGCCGCAGCTGGTTGTTGCTGGCGCAATGCACACTGGCCATGGCCTTGTTGGGCATGGCGCAAGTCACTCCGCATGCGCAGTTGTCGCTGTTTTTGCTCATCACGGGGGTAGCTGCATTCGCCGGTGCCACCCAGGACACGGTGATTGATGCCTATCGCATCGAAATCGCGCCGCCAGAGATGCAGGGCGCACTGGCCTCGACCTACATATTCGGCTATCGCGTGGCGCTGATCGCCAGCGGCGCTGGAGCATTGGTGCTGGCGCAGTACGCTGGCTGGAGCGAGGCCTATCGCATCATGGCGGCATTGCTGCTGGTGCCGATTGCAACCACGCTGCTGGCGCGTGAACCGGCCGAGCGGCGCGCGCGCGCGGCCAACTGGCGCGCGGCGCTGGATGATGGCGTGATCGGGCCGTTCCGGCAGTTCTTCGAGCGCTTTGGCGCGAATCTCGCGCTGCTGTTGCTGGCCTTCATCTTGCTGTTCAAGATTTCAGACCAGATGCTGGGCCCGGTGGCGCTGCCATTTTATCTGGATGCCGGATTCAAGTTGGTGCAGGTGGCCGAGGTTTCCAAACTCTACGGCGTCATCGTCGGACTCGTGGGTGGCTTTCGCCGGTGGTGCAGCGGTGCTGCGCTGGGGTGCGGAGCGTTGCATGCCGTGGGCGCTGGTGGCCGCGGCGTTGTCGAATCTGCTGTTTTTGCTGTTGACCTGGCATCACGGCAGCATGCCGTTGTTCGTGGTGATGATTTCCGGCGACAATTTTTCCACCGGCTTGTTGGGTACTGTTGCGGTGGCGTTTCTGTCGGACCTTACCGATCACCGCTACACCGCGACCCAGTACGCGCTATTCAGTTCGCTGACCGTGGTCAGCGGCAAACTGATCGGCGGGCTGTCGGGTTTTATCGTCGGCGCGGTGGGTTTCAGCGGGTTTTTCATATTTTCCTGCCTGGCCACTTTGCCGGCCCTGGTGGTGTGGTTCTGGGTGCGCCCGCGACTGTTGCAACACCATGCCGTGAACTGAGCGCGCCATGGTGGCGGTTATCGCAGTACTCGCGCCGTGGCAGAATCCGGGCACAGGGGCAGGACTCATGACATCGGGAGCCAGCCAGTGCCGGATATCGTGGTGCGTCATATCGATGAAGCGTTGGCTGAGCGCATCAAGGAGCTGGCGCTGGCGCGCAAGTGGTCGCTCAACGACGTGATTTTGCACGCCTTGCGTCATGGCTTGGGCATGGCCAGCAGCGATCCTTTCTCCGGGCGCGAGGTCGAGTTTGGCCGGCAGATGGGCACCGGGCTCAGCGCAGGCGAAGATCGCGCATTCAGTGAAGCACTGGCGGCGCTGGCTGATGTGCCGGCCGGACAATTTGCGCGCAAACCTGAAGACGGCCCGCAGCGTTGATGGCGCTGCTCATTGCGCCGCGTGCGATGTTGGCAGGGGGGCATACACCGCACCCAGCACGCGTGGCCCGTGCGCGCCGGTCACGCCGGGCAGGTTGCCGGCACGCCCGTGCAGGCGCTCGCGCGCCAGCCACGCGAACGCCATGGCCTCGATGAAATCCGGATCGACACCCACGGTAGCGGTGCTCAGCAACGTGCAGGGCAGAGCCTGCTGCAGCGCGCGCATGAGTACAGGGTTATGCACGCCGCCACCACAGGCATAGACCGTGCGCGTGTCCGGTGCGTGGGCTTGCAGTGCCGCGGCGATGCTGTGCGCAGTCAGGGCGAGCAGCGTGGCTTGCACGTCGGCCACGCTCAGCGCGCGCCCCGCCAGTCGGGCATCCAGCCAGCGCAGATGAAAATATTCGCGGCCGGTACTCTTGGGTGCTGGCAGGGCGAAATAGGGTTCGCGTAGCAGCGCAGCCAGCAGTGTCTGGTCGACGTGACCGCTGGCCGCCAAGGCTCCGTCGGTATCGCACGCAGCGCCAGTATGGCGCTGGCACCACGCATCCAGCAGCGCATTGGCCGGACCCGTGTCGAAACCGCGCACGCCGCCATCGACGCCGAGCAAAGTGAAATTGGCGATGCCGCCTAGATTGAGCACCGCGCGGGCCTCGCCCGGCTGCGCCAGCAGCGCCGCGTGCAGCGCCGGCAGCAGCGGCGCGCCCTGGCCGCCAGCAGCGACATCTGCGCGGCGGAAGTCGGCCACGGTAACTAATCCGGTGCGTTCGGCGATGACGCTGGCATCGCCCAGTTGCAGTGTGAACGGGTGTGGACCGCCAGGGCGATGGCGCACGGTCTGGCCATGCGAGCCCAGTGCGCGCACCGAGGTTGTGCGGGTGTCAGCGCTGCGCAGCAAGTTCATGGCAGCGCTGGCGAAAGCTTCGCCAATGCGGACGTCCAGACGGCCAAATTGATCAAGCTCGAAACTACCTTCACCTTGCGCAAGCATCAGTGCTTCGGCGCGCAGTTCGGGCGCATACGGATAAGTTGCTGCATGCAGGAGGCGCGCACCGTGGTCGAAGTCGACCAGTGCGACGTCAATGCCATCCGCGCTGGTGCCCGAGATCAGGCCCAGATACAGCTCGCTGCTCATGCGGCGCTCACTTGGCGCTGGCGAGGCGTGTGTCGCGGCTGTGTGCCTGCTCGATCTGCGCCAGCATCGGCGCGATGCTGCGACGGAAGGCCACGAGCTGCGGCCCGGGCAGCGGCAAGGTTTTGGGCAGTGTCACCGTCAGCGGATCGCGCTGCTTGCCATCGACGCGGAACTCGTAGTGCAGATGCGGCCCGGTGGCGAGACCGGTCATGCCTACGTAGCCGATCACCTGTCCCTGGCGCACGCGCTCACCCTTGCGCAGCGTGCTGACAAAGCGCGACATGTGGCCATAGGCGGTGCTGATGTCCTTGTTGTGGCGGATCAGCACGAAGTTGCCATAGCCGTTCTCCCAGCCCTTGAACTGCACCACGCCATCGCCGGCGGCGTAGATCGGCGTGCCCTGGGGTGCAGCATAATCCACGCCCTTGTGCGCGCGCATGCGGCCCAGCACCGGGTGCAGGCGCGCCACCGAGAAGCGCGAGGAGATGCGCGTGAAATCCACCGGCGTGCGCAGGAACGATTTGCGTAGCGGGCGGCCGTCCTCGCTGTAATAGGCCACGTTGCCATCCGGCTGGGTGTAGCGGAACGCGGTGTAGCGGCGCCCGCGATTGACGAACTCTGCGGCGATGATAGTGCCCGGGCGCAGATACTCGCCGTCGCGGTACACGCTGTCATAGACCACCGCGAAGCTGTCGCCAACGCGCAGGTCTTGGGCGAAGTCGATGTCATAACCGAACACCCTGGCCAGTTCCAGCACCATGGCGTTGCTCATTCCGGCGTGGCTGCCGGCATCGAACAGCGAGTCGGTGATCACGCCGTGCGCCACTTGCGTGCGGCGCTCTAGCGCCAAGGATTGCACGGTCTCGGCGGCGCGATTGCCATAAAATTGCAGCGTCACGCGCTGCGCATCGTTGCGCTCGTAGCGCATCGCCAGGAGTTCGGCATGCGCGCCACGCAGGAATTCGAACTGCTGGCCGGGGCGGATGTGCGCCAGGCCCGACTGGCCGTTGTCGGCATCCAGCGCCCTCTGCAATTCGGTTGCACTGAGGCCCTGCTGCTTGAACAGATCGGCCAGCGACTGTCCGGGCAGCACCATGGCCTGTTGCCAGACAGGCTCTTGCGCCAGCATGTCGGCCTGATCACGGGCCAGACTCGGCATGGCCAGCGCCAACTGTATGCGTGGACCCAGCGCGGCGTGCTCGCGTTGCAGGGTGGCCCAGGCTGGCAGGATGGCCAGACCCAGTATCATCGCGGTGAATGCAACGCCGGCCAGGATCCAGCGATGGCGCTTGCGTGCCAGCAGAATTCCGCGCGCGCGGCGCGCAGCGCTGAGGTAGTAACGCACATGGCGCCGCGAGGCGATGGCGCGCAGGGTGAAATGGCGCATGCTGCGCGCCTGCGGGTGATCGCCCATCGACGGGCCCCTCGTACGGAAATTGACAAGTACCATAACCACCCCGGCAAAACCTCGTCAACGTATTGTTTGCAAAGGTTTTGCACGGCGCACTCGATTTAACCCACAATTAACCGGATGCAGCGAATTTCGCGCCAAGACCGCACACCGCGCGCAACGCTCCCACTACCGAGGCCACCATGTCCGAACACGATCACGCGCTGGCGCAGATTCGCCGTGGCAGCGAGGCGATACTCAAGGAAGACGAGCTGCGCGCGCGCCTGGCATTGGGGCGACCGTTGCGCATCAAGGCTGGCTTCGATCCCACCGCGCCCGACCTGCATCTCGGCCATACCGTGCTGCTGAACAAAATGCGCCAGTTCCAGGATCTCGGTCATCAGGTGATCTTTCTCATAGGCGATTTCACCGGGATGATTGGCGATCCCACTGGCAAGAACGCCACGCGCAAGCCGCTCACACGCACCGACGTCGAAGTCAATGCACGCAGCTACGCCGCACAAGTGTTCAAGGTGCTTGACCGCGGGCGCACCGAGGTGCGCTTCAATTCCGAATGGTTCGATCGCATGGATGCTGCTGACATGATTCGTCTGGCCGCGCAGCATACCGTCGCGCGCATGCTGGAGCGTGACGACTTCGCCAAGCGCTACAAAGCACGGCAGCCGATCGCCATCCACGAATTCTTGTACCCACTGGTGCAGGGCTACGATTCGGTGGCGCTCGAGGCAGATGTGGAGCTTGGCGGCACCGACCAGACCTTCAACCTTCTGATGGGGCGCGTGTTGCAGGAGCACTATGGGCAGCCGGCGCAAATCGTGCTGACCATGCCGCTGCTCGAAGGGCTGGATGGCATCAACAAGATGTCCAAATCGTTGGGCAACTACATCGGCATTGATGAGCCGGCCATCGACATTGTCAGCAAGACCATGAAGATCGGTGATGCGTTGATGTGGCGCTGGATCGAGCTGCTCAGCTTTGAAATCAGCATGGACCAAGCGCGACGTCTGCAGGCCGATGTGGCCGCTGGCACGCTCAATCCGCGTGACGTCAAGCTGCGGCTTGCACGCGAATTGGCGACGCGTTTCCACGATGTATCCGCTGCCGAGAATGCGCTTGCTGGATGGCATGCCGCGGTGCGAGGCGAGGGCGACATCAGCGCGCTGTCGCTGCAGGGCATCAGCATTCCGCTGCAAGGTTTGCGGCTTCCGGCGCTGTTGACGGCAGCGGGACTCACGCCCAGCAACTCCGAGGCCAATCGCAAGCTGCGCGAGCGTGCTGTGCGTATCGACGGCGAGGTGTGCGAGGACGCCGCGCGCGTGTTTCTACCCGGGTTCGAGGGTTTGTTGCAAGTTGGCAAGCGCGGATTTGCACGCGTGCGATTGGAGCCACCCGGCTAACCGCGATACTGTTCTGATCCGGGGCACAGCCTCCTCCATGCTCATGTGTCTTTGGAAGAGACTCTGGGTGTTGACTGCAGAGGAAACGGATGTAAGATGTTGGGCTCCCCGAGCGAAAGGCACGGGGGTAGGGCGGCGCGAGCTGCACGATCATTGACAGTATGCACAGGTGACTTGTGTGGGCGCCCTGCGGATGACTTGAAGAGCATCCGGAGCGCGTCCTGAGTTCAAGTAATTCAGCGGACGCG
>JGI20133J14441_1000570_pt1 | contig 34331 bp, 31 predicted proteins | sample RS3BMetagenome_FD_14441 | JGI IMG/M metagenome (IMG submission 14441)
CGCGAGACCGTTCCTCCGTCGTCGTCGGGCGATAGCCCGACGAGGGACGGAGCAAATCAGCGAGCACGATTCTCGTTCGAGAATCGTGCTCGCTGATTTAGAACGGAGGCTCGAAGCCATGCGCAACGTCCTCGCCGTCATCGGCGGCAGCGGTCTGTACGAAATCGAGGGGCTCGCCGGGGTCGAGGAGGTCCGCGTCGACACCCCCTACGGCCCCCCGAGCGAGACCATCGTGCGCGGCCGCCTGGGCGAGACGACGCTGCTGTTCCTCCCGCGGCACGGGCGCGGCCACCGCGTCGCGCCGCACGAGATCAACTTCCGCGCGAACGTCTGCGCGCTGAAGAAGCTCGGGGCCACGCACCTGCTCAGCATCAGCGCCGTCGGCTCGATGAAGGAGGCCATCGCCCCGGGCGACTTCGTCGTCGTCGACCAGCTGGTCGATCTCACGAAGCGCCGCGTCTCGACGTTCTTCGAGGACGGCGTGGTCGGCCACGTCGGCTTCGCCGATCCGGTGTGCGAGGCGATGTCGGCGGCGCTCGCGACGGCGGCGACCAGGGCGGCCGCGCGCGTGCACCGCGGCGGCACCTACGTGTGCATCGAGGGGCCGCAGTTCTCGACGCGCGCCGAGAGCCGGCTCTATCGCTCCTGGGGCGTGTCGGTCGTCGGCATGACGGCGCTGCCCGAGGCCAAGCTGGCGCGCGAGGCGGAGCTCCCCTACGCGCTGCTGGCGCTCGCCACCGACTACGACTGCTGGCACCAGACCGAGGACGACGTCAGCGTCGAGGCCGTGCTGGCCGTGCTGAACCAGAACGTCGCCACCGCCCGGCGCACCGTCGCCGAGCTGGCGGGCGCCCTGCCCGACCCGGCCCGGAGCCGCGCCACCGGCGCCCTGGCCAACGCGATCATGACCGCGCGCGACCGCATCCCGCCGGCGGCGCTCGCGCGCCTCGAATGGCTCGTCGGCAAGTACCTGCAAGGAAAGGCCACCCAGTGACATCGCCCGCATCCCACCCGCTGCTCATCGTCGGCTCGATCGCGTTCGACGACCTCGACATGCCCTCGGGCCAGTTCCGCGACGTGCTCGGGGGGGCGGCCACCTACTCGTCGCTGTCGGCGTCGCTGCTCGCGCGCGGGGCCGGCGGCGTTCGCGTCGTCGGCATCGTGGGCGACGACTTCCCCGACGAGCACCTGGGCGAGCTGCGCTCGCGCGGCGTGGACACCGAGGGGGTCGAGCGCGCCCGCGGGCGGACCTTCCGCTGGCACGGCCGCTACTCGAGCGACCTCGCGAGCCGGACGACCATCGACACGCAGCTCAACGTCTTCGCGGACTTCTCGCCGAAGATCCCGGCCGCGTACCGGAGCAGCCCGTTCGTCCTTCTCGGCAACATCCACCCCAGGCTGCAGGTCGACGTGCTCGAGCAGGTGCAGCGGCCGCGCCTGGTCGCCGCCGACACGATGAACTTCTGGATCGAGCGCGAGCCGGCGAGCCTGGCCGAGATGCTGCGGCGCATCGACCTGCTCGTCATCAACGACGAGGAGGCGCGTCAGCTGTCGGGGATGCACAACCTCGTCAAGGCCGCCGCCGACATCCGCAAGCGCGGGCCGAAGATGCTCGTCATCAAGCGCGGCGAGTTCGGCGCGCTGCTCTTCGACGGCGAGGGCCCCTTCTTCGTCCCCGCCTACCCGCTCGAGGAGGTGCACGATCCGACCGGCGCCGGCGACTCGTTCGCGGGCGGCCTGATGGGCTACCTCGCCGCGCGCGGGGAGGCGTCGCCGCACGGCCTTCGCAAGGCGCTCTTCTTCGCCGCGGCGCTGGGGAGCTTCTGCGTCGAGGGCGTCGGCCCCAAGCGCCTGCTCGCGATCGGCCGTGCGGACCTCGCGGCGCGCATCGCCGCGTTCGCGCGCCTGGTCGACTACGGCGGCGATCTCGCGGTGCCCTGAGGCGTCCGCGCCGCGCGCCGCCCCGGTCGCGATGGGATCGCCACTCCGGCTCGCGGGACCGCCGTCGTCCTCGACGGGAGCACCGTCTGCTTCGGCGGCATCGCCTCTCGCTTCGGTGGGCGCGCGGCGCCTTTCGGTCGGAGCGCCTCCCGCTTCGATCGCACGACGTCCCGATTCGGTCGGACCGCCTTCGCGTTCGATGGGATCGACTCCCATCTCGGTGGGAGCACCTGGCCTTTCGATCGCATCGCCTCCCTCCTCGAGGGCATCGCCGCTCACCTCGACGGGAGCACCGCGCGCTTCGGCGGGAGGATATCCCCCGTCGATGGGAGCCCCTCCCGGGTCGGCCGGAGAGCCTCCCCCTCGGGTCGCATCACCGCGACCCTCGATGGGCGGTCGTCCCGCCCATCTCGGACGACCGCCCCTCGAAGTGGGACGACCGCCCACCGAAGCCGGGCGACGTCCCGCCGAAGGTGCACGACCTCCCCCCGAAGTCGGAGGACGCCCCGCCGAAGGTGCACGACCTCCCCCCGAAGCCGGACGACGTCCCGCCGAAGGTGCACGATGTCCCGGTCGGTTCACGCGCGAGGCGATCGACCGGCTCCCGCCGCCCGCGCCCATCGTCGTGTCTCCCCGCAGACCGGGCTGCACGGCCGCCACGACGGGAAGACCGGCGATCGGCCACGGAGCGTTTCCGACGACAACGGAATCGCGTCCCACCGGCAGGTCCGTCGCGACCCTCGTCCGCGTATGCCTTTTCGGCTAACGTTCGCCACCAACCCGCTGACGGGGACGGAGGCTTGGGATGCGAATCACGACTTGGATGATGGCCGGCGCCTCGGTGGGCGCCGTGGGCGCGCTCGCCGTGGGCGCCACGATGCTGTTCGGCGCGTGCTCGAGCAGCACGCCCCCGCCCCCGCCGCCGGCCGCCACCGGCGGATCGTGCGCGACGACGCCGGGAACGTTCCCGCCGGCGAACTGCGACCCTTACGGGGGCGCAACCTGCCCGGCGCCGAGCCCCGCGTGCAACACGATGCCGTGCACCGCCAACTCGGCTTGCCTGGCGATGGCCGACAACAGCGGCAAGACGCCCTACGGCCTGCGCATCCGCAAGCTGAACGTCACGGCGCCTCCCAACCTGGCGCAGCACTTCATCCAGACCGGCATCATCGACCGCGGCATCAACCTGCACAATGCCTGCGGCGAATCGGGCGACGGCACCTTCAGCTGGATCATCCAGTTCGACCCCACGAGCAAGACACTGACGACCGGGGGCGCGCCGCCCTCGAGCGACCCGTTCGGGGTGGGCTACTGCTTCGTGCACGAGACGCTCAGCGGCCTGAACGTCCAGCCCACGATGACGTCCATGACGCAGGCGGCCGACGGCACGTGGGCCAGCGGCGTCATCCCCAAGCTGTACGTGCCCATCTTCGTGGCCATGAGCAGCCCCATCGTGCTGCCCATCACGCACGCGCAGGTCAAGGGCGTCAGCATCTCGCCGCACGGCAACTGCATCGGCTCCTACAACCCCGACGGCGTCGACAGCCCGGCCAGCGACGGGACCTGCGCCGACAACGGCGGCTGCGAGCGCTGGCGCACGGCCGGATCGCTCGGCGGCTTCATCACGCTGCAGGAGGCGGACGCGATTCCGATCGCGCTGAACGCCAACAAGTCGCTCTGCACGATGCTGACCGGCGTGAACGACCCGAACGACCCGACGCACTGCCCTCGCGACAAGAACGGCAACGTGACGGCGACGGGCGACTTCTGCTCGAAGACGGACATGCCCGCGACGAGCGACTGCGCCGACAGCTACTGGCTGGCGGCCACCTTCGCCGCCAGCGCGGCGAAGATCAACGACGGCTCGATGGACCCGAACTGCAACGGGTCGATGCTCATGATGGGCGGCGACGCCGGCACCGACGCCGCCGGGGGCGGCGACTCGGGCGGGCCCGACACGGGCGCGGGCGGCGACGCCGGCGCCTCCGACGCGACGGCCGACTGAGACTTCGCCGACGACCGCACACTGTCGTACGTCGTTACAACCGCGTCTCGTCGACGCGGGACGTCGACCTGCGCCCCCCGACGTATCCGTTTTGGGCTAGGCTTCACGCGGGAATTTTTTTCGGGCTCGGGCTGCGCCTTACGGGAGGACCGCATGCTTCGTTGGTCGTGGCGTCCTGCGTACTTCGTGCTGTTGGTGATCGTGCTGGCGTCGTGCAGCGGCGCCGGAGGGTGCAGCGGGTGCGCCGGGTGCGGAATAACGCCGCTGCCCGCCGGCTTCCCGCAGGCGTCGGTCATCGACAACGCCGCGTCGGTGCGCGTCACGCGGCCGGGGCTCGACTTCGTCGCCGCCAACCTGGGGACGGTCGCCTCGAGCGCGCTGGGCACGAGCGGGGGTGTCATCCACTTCAACATCCCGGACAGCACCACGTCGTTCAACGTCATCTTCACGATCAACGTCGAGATCTGCAAACCGCCGCTCAACCCGGGCCAGTGCGTCGCCGACATCAACATCGGCGGCGCCAAGCTGAACGTCGACTCGATCGCCCCGGCCGACGGGCCGAACGGCGAGCCGGCGCTCCAGATCACCGGCACCATCCCGGTCAAGGCCGACGACATCCCGGTGACGACGTCGGTCGGCAGCATGGAGATTGGCCTCGGCCAGGGCGGATGCAACGGCGGCACGCCGCAGGTCACCTACGCCGACGTGCCCGTGACCGTGCAGCTCCCGCTGGTCGCCGAGACGCTCGATCCGCGCAACGGCTACACGAAGATCGACACCGACAACGCGGTCATCAACGCGAACATCAGCCAGAACGACGTGCAGATCTGCGGCGGCATCCTCGCGAGCGTCGTCAACCTGTTCAAGAGCTTCGTCGTCGGCCAGATCACGGGCCCCCTCCAGAGCACGCTCAAGAAGCAGATCCAGAGCCAGCTGTGCACCAAGCCCGATCCGATGGTGACCCCCTCGTGCCCGACCGGCTCGCAGCCGAGCAGCGACGGCTCGACGTGCGTGTTCACCGCCGACACGAGCAAGTGCGTGCCCACGCTGCTCGGCATGGATGGGCACATGGACCTCGGCACGGCGCTCGCGAAGTTCTCGCCCGGGACGAGCGGCGGCATCGACCTGGTCCTCGCGGGGGGCGGAGCCGCCGATCCGTCACCCGATTGCCACGCGGGACAGATGATCTCGGGCGGGAAGTGCGCGACCGATCCGAACCCGCCGTACACCGGCCACACGCCCAACGGGCTGACGCTCGGGATGCTCGGCGGCGTGCTGCCCAACCCCAAGACGACGTGCGTGCCCATCGCGGACAACCCCCTCCCGACGGGGATCCCCATCCCCGACGAGCTGGAGACGGACTCCATCCAGCCCTGGCCGATGGGTGACCCGGGCCCGGACATCAACTTCGCCCTGTCCGGCCCATTCCTGAACTTCGCCGCGACGAGCGCCTACAACAGCGGCGTCCTGTGCCTCGGCGTCTCGACCGATCAGTTCCAGGCGCTGAGCACCGGGCTGGTCAGCGCCGTCGCCCCGTCGCTGAGGGACCTGACGTTCGAGCCGGGCAACAAGTCCAGGCCGGAGGCGATGGCCGTCACGACGCGGCCGCAGAAGCCGCCGGTCATCACGATCGGCGACGGGACCGACGTCAACAAGGACCCGCTGCTGAAGATCAAGCTGCCAGACTTCGCGATCGACTTCTACGTCTGGAGCAGCGACCGCTTCGTGCGCGTCTTCACGTTCACGGCGGACCTGACGATCCCCGTCGACCTGCAGACGGGCAAGGACCCGAAGACCAACCCGAACGGCGGCATCCTGCCGGTGCTCGGCGACCTGACGGCCGCCAACGGCACGGTCACCAACTCGGACCTGGTCTGGGAGCAGCCGGGGCAGCTCGGCTCGGCCCTCTCGTCGCTGCTCGGCGGCATCGTGGGGCAGTTCCTCGGCAAGGGCTTCTCGCCGATCAACCTGTCGAGCGCGCTCGCCAAGTACGGCATCAACATCGACATCCCGGCCGGCGGCTTCCGCAAGCTGACGAAGATGGCGAACGGCACGACGTACGACTACGTCGGCCTGTTCGCCGACCTGACGACGACGACGGGCGCGGCGATGCGCGAGATCGACACGCAGGCGCGCATCCTCGATCAGGAGGTCCACCCCGAGGCGATGGGCCTGCAGAACGCCGATCGCTCCAGGTTCCCCAAGCTGCACGTCGCGCTCTCCTCGCCGCAGGACGACGGCACGCAGCCCGTCGAGTACTCGTGGTGGATCGACGACCAGCCGCGCGCGGCCTGGGCGCAGTCGCGCGACGTGACGGTCGACCCGCAGTACCTGTTCCTGCAGGGCAAGCACACGCTCCATGCGACCTCGCGCGTGGTCGGCCACCCCGAGTCGGAGGACTCGACGCCGGCCGCGGTGCCGTTCCTCATCGACGTCATCGCGCCCTACGCGTGGCTCGACCGGAACGACGACGGGACGCTCACGGCGGGCGCCTACGACTTCGTGAGCGACGTCTCGGCCCTGAAGGCGCGCTTCCGCCTCACCGACGCCAAGGGCGTCGGCGCGTGGAGCGACTGGCAGCCCTTCCCCTCGCTGACGCCGTTCCAGAGCGGCAGCTCCGTCGAGCTGCAGGTGATGGACGAGGCGGGCAACGTGGTCGACACCAATGGCCTCATCCGCGGCCGCCCCGATCCGACGCTGGCGGCGGCCGGCTCGGCGTGTGGCTGCTCGACGCCGGGCGCCTCGACGGGGCGCACGGGGCTGCTCGCCTCGATCGGGATCCTCCTCGGCCTGGCGGCGCTCGGGCTGCGGCGGCGCCGGGCCGCGGCGCTGCTCGTCGGCTCGCTCGGCGTCGTCGCGGCGACGACGCAGGGCTGCGCTTGCGGCGGCAACAGCAACAACGCCAGCAAGGGGACCGGCTGCGGCGACGACTGCAACCAGCCGTGCGGCACGCCCAACGCGCTCGGGCTCATCGGCTCGTACACGTCGGTCGCCGTCGCCGGCGACGGGACGATCTGGGTCGCGGGGTACAACGACGCGGACGTCACCAACGGGCTCCTCTACGGTGACCTCGTCGTCGGCAAGTACGACAGCGGCAAGCAGCAGGTGCAATGGGAGACGGTCGACGGGCTGCCGCCGGCGCGCACCGACGGCACCTGCCCGCCCAACGATCCGAGCACGTGGCGCCACGGCGAGACCGATCCGGGGCCGGACGTGGGTCTCTGGACGAGCATCCAGCTCGACGCCAACGGCAACCCGATGGTCAGCTACTACGACGCGACCAACGCCGCGCTCAAGTTCGCGAGCTCGCCGGACGGCGGCAACACGTGGAGCTCGCACACGGTCATGCAGGCGGCCAAGAGCGACATCGGGCGCTATTCGAAGCTCCTGCTCGTCAACGGGACGCCGACCATCGGCTTCCTCGTCGTCGAGCCGGGAATGAACGGCTGGGCGCGGTCGCGCGTCGTGCTGGCGACCGCGAGCAACGCGAACCCGCAGTCGGCGAGCGACTGGACGTTCCAGGACACGGTCGTCGACGAGCAGACGCCCTGCCGCGCCGAGTTCTGCGACGACGGGCAGGTCTGCGTGCAGACGACGATGCAGTGTCAGCCCACGGTCACCGGCTGCACGCCGGCCGACTGCGGCGCCAGCACGGCCGGCATCGGCAGCACCCCGCAGTCGTGCGTGACCATCATGGGCAAGGCGACGTGCGAGAACGTGATGGACGACACGTACATCGACACGTACCCGGACGCCGCCGGCGACTACGTGACGATGGCGCAGGGGCCGAGCGGCATCGGGATCGTCGTCTACGATCGGACGCGCGGCAACCTGGTGGGCGTGGCCAGCTCCAACCAAGCCGGCCAGTGGACGGCGCAGATCCTCGACGGGCAGACCGGCTCGAACACCGATCCGATGCGCGTGGACACGGGCGACGTCGGCATCGGCGCGTCGCTCGCGATCACCTCCGAGGGCGACTGGCACGTCAGCTACGTCAACGGCTGGACCGAATCGCTGGAGTACCTGGACGTACCCGGCGGCAACCTGACGAAGCCCCTGTCGCCCGAGGTGGTCGACAACGGCACGACGCAGGACGGACAGCCGAGCGGCATGCCCTACCCGGACGGCCAGCACATCATCGGCGACGACTCGTCGGTGACGGTCGACGCCGACGGCGCGATCCGCATCGTCTACCAGGACGCGACCAACGGCACGCTGCGCGAGGCGACCGGCACGCCCGGCACGGGCAACTCGCACACCTGGACCGCCAAGGTGCTGGCCCAGCAGGGCCGGTTCGCGGGCTTCTTTCCGCACTACGTGCCGCAGGCGCAGGCGATCGCCAACTGGTTCCGAGCGACCGATCACACGCAGTCGCCGCCGCTCGTGACCGGCGACGTGGCGTTCGTGGCGCCGTGAGCTCGTGGCGCGCGAATCAGGCGGCGGCGGTTTCGTCGCACGCAGGATCGATGACGCGCATCGCGGGGCCGCTGACGCGCTCGCGCTCGGCGGCCACGAGCTGCAGAAGCTCCGCGCGCGAGGCGAAGCCGAGATCGAGCAGCGCGCGCATGTAGCCGTCCACGTAGCCGTGCGCGCGCGCGATGCGCGCCTGGGTGGCGCCCGCCGCGGACGCGGCCAGCACGTCGCGCAGCATCGACTGCAGCTCCCCCAACACCTCGACCTTGGTGCGCATCGGACGTTCCTCCATGGGTGTCGCCGACCGGTAGACCCTCCGCCGCCGCCGGGCCAAGTTCGCGGCGGTCGAGGTCGCGCCGGAAGAGTGGCGCCCGAGCCGTCGTTCCGGTAGACGGGGCCCTGGGAGATGCAAGTCGACGCCGAAGCTCGCGCCTACGACGCGCTCGCGCAGCATCCACGCATCGCCGACCTGGTGGCCATCGCCCGCGCGTCGATGACGAGCGCGTTCGAGGCGCGCCGCCCCGACGCGCAGCCCGAGCGGGTCGCCCAGCTCGCGGCCGAGCTGAAGGTCTCGCGCCAGGAGGCGGACACGCCGTTCGGCAACGCGCTCGCCGTCCTCGAGCGCGGCCCGGAGGACGACGCCGAGAGCGCGCTCGCGTGCGCCCTGGCGGCGCACGCCGTGGCGATGCACCCGCCCCGGGGGCGCGACGACGAGGCGCGGGCGGCCGACGAGCTGCTCTGGCTGGCCGCGCACACGGCCTTCGACGCCACCGGCCTGCTCGACCGCGCCCTGGGCGACGCGGCGACGGGGATGTGGGACGCGGTCGTGGAGCGCATCCGGCGCATCGACCGCCGCACGCTCCCGAGCCTCGGCCGGGGCGAGGCGCTGGTCGGAGCGGTCGCGCTCGCCGCGGGCGCCGCGAAGCAGGCAGCCGCCCTCGCGGCCGAGGTGCGAGACCCGAAGGTGGCGCGTGTGCTCGGCGCCGCGCGCGAGGCGAGCCCCCCGGCGCCGCTCTCGGGCGAGCTGGCGCCGGCGCCGCGAGGACCCATCGCGACGGCGCTGCTGGCGATGACCGGCGTGCTGCTGGTGGAGCACCTCGCGCGGCTCGTCGGCCGCCTGGCGCTCGCCTACCGCAAGCCGGCCGAGGTGGTCCTGGCCGACGATGGGGCGGTGCGGGTCCGCTGGCGGACGGAGATGCTCGGGCGCACGCTGCGCGACCGGGACGTCGTCGTGCCGCGCACGGCGCTGGTGCGTGCGACGCGCGAGGTCCGCTACCCGCGGCTGGCCACGTACGCGGGGCTGCTGGCGCTCGCGATCGGCAGCTACCTGGGCGTGTCGGCGTTCGTCGACGGCGTGCGCGCCGCGTCGCCCTCGCTGCTCGCGTCGGGGCTGGCCATCGTCACGCTCGGCCTCGCGCTCGATTTCGTGCTGTCGAGCCTCGCGCCGGGCGCGCGCGGCCGTTGCCGCGTGCTGCTGGTGCCACGCGACGGCGCGAAGCTGTGCGTGGCCGGCGTCGACACGCGCAGCGCCGACGCTCTGCTCGCTCGCCTGGTTCAGGGAGCACGGAATCGTGCTCCCTGAACCAGCTCCGACCCTCGTCGGGCTGGCGACTTCGCGAAGCGAAGTCGCTCGCGAAAAGCGATGCCGGGGGAGAGCACGAACCGTGATTCAGTAGGTCTGCTCGCCCACGACGGCGTCGAGCCGGCCCGCGGTCGCCCGTACCTCGATGCGCGCGCTCCGCGCCGCGTCCTGGGGCGCGCACACGCGGACGCTCGCGGCCTGCTCCGCCTCCGAGCGGTCGAGCTCCGTTCCGTCGTTCGGGTCGAACGCCCGCAGCTCGACGCCGGCGCCATCGCCCTGCGCGCCGACGGTCACGCGCACGCAATGCGCCGCGACGACGTCCTCGGTCCACGACTCGAGGTGCGAGGGGTCCAGCGACAGCGAGCGGACGGTCGCGTGCTTGCCGTCGAGCAGCATCTGCGGCCCCGCGGCCGCGCGCGCGAGCATGCGCGAGGCGGCCAGCGGGTGCGCGGCGAACGCCGGGTCCCTCCACCGCTCCGGGCGCAGTGTCACCGCGAACGGCCCCGGGCGGCCGCGCGTCTCGAGGTCGAGCCGGGCCGCGCCGCGCCCGCACGCGAACAGCGCGAGCGCCGACGACGCCTCGCCGTCGGCGAGCAGCGCCCCGGAGTCGTCCCACACGCGTGCGTCCACCAGCGCCAGCGGCGCGCCGCCGATGACGTCGATGCGCGCGCACGGCGCGCCCACCGCCTTGAGCTCGAGCGGCACGCTGACGCGGCGCCCGAGGGCCAGCTTGCCCGTCGTCGTCGTCACGGCCGCCGCGTAGCCGCTCTTGGCCAGCAGCGCGTCGCGCGCGGCCTTCGCCTTGTCGATGGGCTGCGTCGCCGCGGCCCAGTCGATGTCTGGACGGATCGACAGGTCGCGCGCGATCTCGCCGCGCGCACGCGCCAGCACGATGGCCGCCAGGCCGCGCCCCACGTGCGGTCGCACCGACAGCGATCCCGGCATCGCCCCCGGCGAGCAGAGCGTCAGCGTGCGCGCGCCCATCCCCTCGCGCGCCCGCGCCACGACGCGCCCCGCGCCGTCGAGCGCCTCGATGTCGAGCAGCGCCACCTGGTCGTCCGGCACGATGATGGCATCGACGCACTGGTCGGCCTCGATCGGCAGCGACACGTACGTCGGCATGCGCGAGTCCACCGGCAGCGCGACGCGCTTGAACTCCTCCCAGCGGCCGCCCAGCGCGAGCCTGTGCGCGCGCACCGCCTCGTCGAGCCCCGGCCACGCGTCGGCCGGCCGCGGGCCCTCGGCGAGCGCCCCGCGCGCGCCGAGCGCTCGCCCCACGATGAGCGCCCGCTCCTCGGGGACGAGCTGCGCGCCGACGGCGACGAGCCCCTCGCCCTCGACGACGTGCGCGGCGACGTAGACGCGCTGCGGGTGCGGCGCGCAGAGCAGCACCGTCGGGTGCACGTCGCGCCCCTCGTCGACCGCGAGCTGCGTGCCCTCCTCCGAGTAGACGGCGACGTCGACGTCCTCGACCGACGAGGACGCACGCGCGTAGCCGAGCAGGCAGTCCTCACGCGGCACCTCGACGAACCCCCCCACCCACTCGTTCTCGATCGCCTCCCCGGAGGTGACGAGTGACGGAGCTCCTGCGCCGAGCCGCGAGGCGCGCGCCGGCAGCTCGCCGAGCAGCGAGCGCGCGTCGAGATCGCCAGCGGCGACGTGCGGCGCCGGCAGCGTGGGCTTTGCGCTCGCCGTCGGCCGGGCCGGGTGCGAGAAGAGCCCGCAGCCGCCAGACGCGACCACGAGCAGGAGGAACGCCGAACGCGGCAACACGGAACGGGATTGGGAATGCGGAGCCGAAGCACCGACCCCATGTTCCTCACTCGTCTTCATCGAGGCACCTCCCAGACCCCCGACTGCAGACGAAACAGCGCAAAGCCCCAGCCGAGCAGCGCGGTGCCGCGCGCCTCGACCTCCGCCAGCGCGTGGTCGCGGTATCCCGCGCAGAACGCCACGGCCGCGCCGTCGCCGTCGATGCCGCGGTCGTCGGCCGCATCCGCGGCGCCGACGTGCACGCGAAGGCCGATGGATCGGGCCGCCTGCTTGGTGAGCATCGCCAGCGCCAGGTAGCAGGCGCCGGGCTCGAGCGAGAGCGGGATGGGCGTCATCCCCGCGCCGCCCTGCGCGAACGCCACGGGCTCGTGTGGAAGCGAGCGCACGTGACGGGCCTGCAGGACGTGGGCCATGTGCCCGAGCGCCTCCGGCCCCCACAGGGTGGGCAGGTGCTCGGGCAGCGGCCAGGCGACATGGGACACGAGCACCTGCGCATTGGACGGCGACCCTGCGAACACGACGTCCACGCGCGTCGATTCGCCTACGCACGCCGCGAGCAGCGCGTCGGGCGCGTCGGAGCGGTCGCGCGCGAGCACACGGTCGTCCGAGTCGTCGCGCATCTCGGCGTCGAGGTCGAGCTTGGCCCGACGGGCAGGGTGGTCGGCGCGTGGGTCGGGGGCGAAGAGCTGCAGCGTGTGGCATCCCGGGGCGAGCACCGTCTCGCCGGTGCCGGACCCGTCCACGCCCGCCGGCCACGTCTCGCGGGTGGCGATCGTCGCGCCGTCGCGCCTGGCACGGGATTCGGCGACATCGGCGCGCTTGTCGGGCGGCGGCAGCGGCGGCAGCGGCCCCGGCTCGGACGAGGGCAACAGCGGTCCGCCCGAGCGCTCGGGCAGCACCGTGCGGAGCGGCGGCAAGGGCTTCTGCGACCGCGCGAGCACCGTCTCGATCGCGCCGCGCCCCGATTCGCTGGCGACGATCAGGCGGCGGGGCACCGGCCCGCCGCAGCGCTCGATCGACACCGCGCCGGCCACGCTGGGGATGCGCTTCACCGTCTCGTCGTCGTCGGCCTCGACGCGCACGTGGAAGCCGAGCCCGCGCGCCCCCAGCAGGACGACGGTCGTGCACTCTCCCTCGGGCAGGGCCGGCAGCACGATGACGATCGGCCGGTCGTCGTCGCTCTCGTCGGTCAGGAAGCGCGACCGGTCGACGACGACCGACGCGCCGACCGCGCGCCACGCGTCGGCCAGCCGCTCGACCGAGTCGTGCAGCGCCGCGCGCGCCGGCGCCGGCACCACGGCGACCGCCGCGAGCGCGCCGAGCGCGAGCCTCGTCGCGTTCCTCACTCCTCGACCTCGAGCCGGCTCTCGATGAACGCACGGGTCGGTGGATCCCAGACGAAGAGCTTGCGGTCGTCGACCACGCCACCGCGCACGCTCGTCACGAGGTACGCGAGATCCCACGGGGGCTCGCCCTGGCCCATCTTGGCCACCTCGGCGTCCGTCGGCGAGAAGTACGCGCCGACGTCGAGGTGCGAGTGGTAGAGCACCTTGACCGGGCGGCCCTCCGCCTCGCCGCGCCGGATGGCGGCCTCGAACTTCATCGAGTCGATGTCGAAGTAGGTGCGGCCGGTGCGCGGGTACGCCTCGGGGTCGAGGCGGTGCAGCGCGTTGGCGCGGTTGATCATCGGCACGATCCCGTCGACGCGGCTGCCCTCGCCCGCGGGCCCCACCAGGAACCCGCAGCTCTCCTCGTCGCGCGCGTACGCGCGGCGCGCCTCCTCGTCGACCTGCTGGAGCACGCCGCGTGCGATGAGGAGGCTGCCCTCGACCCACGGGTGCCGTTTCACGTCGCGCATCGCGCCTCCAGCATAGCGCGCGAACGGGTCACCAGACGTACCGTCGCTCCCATTTCATCGGGGCGAAATAGCGATCGCCACGGTCGCACACGATCGCCACGACGCAACCGCCGCGGCCGGCGCGCTGCGCCTCGGCGGCGACCTGGAGCGCCGCGAAGACGTTCGCGCCCGACGAGTGCCCCACGTGCAGGCCCTCCTCGCGCGCCAGGCGGTCGGCCATGTCCCAGCCGTCCTCGGTGCCGACGCGCAGGATGCGGTCGGGCACGCGCGGGTCGTAGATGGGGGGCACCAAGCTCGACTCGAGGTGCTTGAGGCCCTCGAGGCCGTGAAGCGCCTCCGCGGGCTCGACGGCGACACACTCGACCGGCCTGGAGTGCTCCTTGAAGCGGCGGGCGCAGCCCATCATCGTGCCCGTCGTGCCGAGCCCGGCGACGAAGTGGGTGAGGCGGTCGCCGAGCCCGGCGAGGATCTCGCGCCCGGTGCCGTCGTAGTGGGCGCGCCAGTTCGACGCATTGGAGTACTGGTCGGGATAGAAGTAGCGGTCCGGGTCCTTCGCGACGATGTCGCGCACGAGGCGGATGGCGCCGTCCGAGCCCTCCATCGGGTCGCTGTAGACGATGTCCGTTCCGAAGCTGCGCGCGATGTCCTTGCGCGCCTTGCTCACGTTCGACGGCATGACCAGGCGCACAGGGATGCCGAGGGCCGCGCCGAACAGCGAGTAGGCGACGCCCGTGTTGCCGCTCGTCGAGTCGATCAGCGTCTTGTCGCGCGTGAGCCGGCCGTCGGCGAGGGCGTCCTGCATCATGCGGAGCGCCGGGCGATCCTTGACGCTGCCGCCGGGGTTCGCGAACTCGAGCTTCGCCCACACCTCGACGTCCGGCAGGTGGCGCGCGACGCGCCGGAGCCGCACGAGCGGCGTGTTGCCGACCGCGTCGACGACCGATTCGAGACGCCGGCTCCTCACGAACGATCCTCCAGGACGCTCCGCAAGAGACGAAGCGCCTCGTGTGCGCCCTCGGCGAGATCGCGGGCCACGGGGTCGGTGAATTGGACAGGAAGGCGGGAAGGCGGGAAGGGTGCAAGAGGCGACTCCACTCCGCTTCCCGCCTTCCCGCCTTCCTGTTCATTCCTCTTCGAGCGCAGCCCTGGATCGACGACGACCTCGACGCGCGGCTCGACCCCGCGCGCGGCCTGGGCGGTCGCCGCGTCGCGCACGCGCAGGCGAGCGACGCCGGCGCCGGCGAGATAGCGGGCGGCGACCCATGCGGCCAAGCCGTCGAGCGGCACCTCGAGCGACGCGCGCGCGATGCGCGCCTGCCCGGCCGCGCCCAGCTCGGCCAGCCTCGATTGACGGCCGTGGCGGTCCATGGGCACGCCCGGGTCAGCCTCCGGCGATGGCCGGCACGATGCTGATCTGATCGCCCGGCTTGAGCGCCGTCTTCAGGCCGTCGAGGAAACGCACGTCCTCCTCGCCGACGTAGATGTTGACGAACCTGCGCACGCCCTTGTCGTCGAGCAGCCGCTCGCGGATGCCGGGGTGCTTGCGCTCCAGGTCCTCGATCACGTCGCCGACGGTGGCGCCGGTGGCGCTGACCTCGTCGGCGCCGCCGGTGAGGGTTCGGAGGGGGGTGGGAATGCGGACGATGGTCTCCATGGCTCTCCTCTCCCGATGGGGCCGGAGCCCCACCGGACAAACTCTCACGTCGCGCAGGCGGGCGCGACGTACGCGTCGGGTTCGATGCGGCGGATGCGCGGCGCGCGGCCGCAGAGCGGGCAGTCGGGGCGCGGCGCCACGCGGTGGCGGCGCCACGCGTCGGTCCGACCGTCGAAGGTGACGACCTGGCCGGCGACCTCGCCGCCATCGAGCAGCGCGAGCGCCAGGTCGACCTGCGCCGCCGCGACGAGGCCTACGACGGGGCCCATGACGCCCGCCTCCGCGCAGTTGGGGGCACCGTCGGTCGGCACGTCCTCGAACAGGCAGCGGTAGCAGGGGCCACCGCGAGCGCCCACGGCGAGCGCCGTGCCGATCCAGCGCACGGCCGACGCATGCACGACGGGCACCCCGGCGAGCGCGCAGGCGTCGGCGGCGAGGAACTTGGTCGCGAAGTTGTCGCTCCCCTCGACGACGAGATCGTAGCCGCGCACCAGGTCGACGGCGTTCTCCGGCAGGAGTCGTGTGCGGTGCAGGCGCAGCTCGAGCCCGGGGGCCAGCCGCCGGAGCGCCCGCGCCGCGGCGTCCACCTTGTGCGCTCCGACGTCGCCGTCGTCGAAGAGGATCTGCCGGTGCAAGTTCGTGCGTTCGACCACGTCGTCGTCGCAGAGCCCCAGCGCGCCGACGCCGGCGCACGCGAGCGCCAGGGCCGCCGGGCACCCCAGACCGCCGACGCCGACGACGAGCACGCGTGCGCCGGCGCGGCGGGGCTCGGCGGGCGAACGATGGTCATGCGTCATGGAAGTACTCTTCGAGGCTGAAGTAGCGCTCCCCCGTGTCGGGCAGCACGGTGACGACGTTCTTCCCCTCCCCGAGCTCGCGCGCGACCTCGAGCGCGGCGTGCACCGCCGCCCCCGCGCTGATGCCGACGAGGAGCCCCTCGCGCCGCGCCAGAAGGACCTTCGTGCGCCAGGCGTCCCGGTCGGTCACCGTGCGCACCTCGTCGACCACCTCCGGGCGGTAGTTCTTCGGCACGAAGCCGGCCGCCAGCCCCTGGATCTTCGTCGGCCCCCGTTCGCCTCGGGACAGCGTCGCGCACGCGTCCGGCTCGACGGCGACGATGCGCGGCGCAGGCGTCAGCTCGCGCCGCAGGACCTCGCCCACGCCGCTGACGGTGCCGCCGGTGCCCACACCGGCGACGAAGGCGTCGATGGTGAGCGGGGCCATGGCCTCGAGGATCTCGCGCGCGGTCGTCACGGCGTGGGTCCGTGGGTTGGCCGGGTTGTCGAACTGCTGCGGCATGAAGGCGCCCGGCGTGCCCTCGGCAATCTCGCGCGCCTTGGCCACCGCCCCTTCCATCTGCTGATCGTCGGGCGTGAGCACGACCTCGGCGCCGAACGCCTCGAGCAGCTGCCGGCGCTCGAGCGTCATGCTCTCGGGCATCGCCAGGATGCAGCGGTAGCCGCGCACCGCGCACACGAGCGCGAGGCCGATTCCGGTGTTGCCGCTTGTCGGCTCGACGACGACGCCGCCGGGCCGGAGCTTCCCGGTGCGCTCGGCCTCCTCGATCATCGCCAGGCAGATGCGGTCCTTGACCGAGCCGGCCGGGTTCGCCTGCTCCATCTTCGCCCACACGGCCGCCCGCGGCGCCTCCCGCCCGAGCGTGCGTATGGCCACGAGCGGCGTGTCCCCGACCAGGGTGAGCACGTCGTCGGCCAGCAGCGGCGGCAGCGCGGAGGTCATGGGCGGCGAAGCCCTTGTCTAGCATGGCGAACGCCTGCGCTACTCGCTTTTGGCTCGGTGTGTCATAAGGTCTTCCCCATGCGCGGATCCGCCGAGGCGTGCGCCCTCCACGCCGAGTACCCGGCCATCGACCTGCACGCGGACACGCTCATGTGGACGCGCTGGCTCGGCTACGACCTGCACTCGCGGCACGAGCCGCCGCTCCCCCGGGCGGCGCTGGGGGGCCACGTCGACCTGCCGCGCATGCGCGAGGGCGGCATGGGCGCGCAGTTCTTCGGCCTGGTGTCGGTGCCGGTGTCCAAGCGCATGCGCGGGCTGGCCCGCACGGTCTCCGAGCAGATCGACGCGCTCGGCGAGGCCATCGCCCGCCAGCCGGGCGAGCTCCGTCTCGTGCGCACGGCGGACGAGGTCGAGGCCTCCCGCCGAGATGGCGCCATCGCGGCGCTGCTCGGCATCGAGGGGGCGCACGCGCTCGAGGGGGACCTGGAGAAGCTCGAGGCGTTCGCGCGCCGCGGCGTGCGCTACCTCGGCCTCCTGCACTTCAGCGCCAACGAGGCGGGCTTTCCGGCCTACGGGCGCGGCCGGCGGGACGACGAGGGGCTCACGCGCTGGGGCTTCGAGCTGGTGGCGCGCTGCGAGGCAGCCGGCGTGCTGGTCGACCTGGCGCACATCAACCGCCGCGGGTTCCTCGACGCGTGCTCCGTCGCGACCAAGGCACCCATCGTGAGCCACACCGGGGTGCTCGGCGCGTTCGAGCACTGGCGCAACATCGACGACGCGCAGCTGCGCGCCGTCGCCGACCGCGGGGGCGTGATCGGCGTCATCTTCTGCCCGCGGTACGTGGGGGGCGACGGGCTCGACCCGGTCGTCAAGCACCTGCTCCACATCCTCGACGTGGTCGGCGAGGACGCGCCGGCGCTCGGCAGCGACTGGGACGGCTTCATCGTGCCGACGCGCGAGCTCGCCGATCCGCGCGGGCTGCCGCTGCTCACGGACGCGCTCCTGCGGGCGGGCGTGCACGGGCGCGTCATCGGGAAGATCCTGCGCGGCAACGTCATGCGGGTGCTCGGCTCCGCTTGAGGGGTCACGTGACCTCGACGAGGTCGACGTCCAGGCCGCGCGCCGCCAGCCGGCTCGCGATGCGCGCACGCCACGCCTCCGCGTCCACCCCCGGCGGGACGCTGAGGCGTACCTCGACCCTGCCCTTGTCGGACTGGACGAGCAGCGTCGCGCCCGAGAGCGACCCGGCGCCGAGCTCCATCCGCACGGCGCTGCGCCGAGCGTCGCCCGACCAGGCCACGCGGCTCACGAGCGCGGGAAGCAAGTCCTCGAGCGACGCGCGGACCGGGGGTGCGCCCGCGGCAGGCGGCTCGGCGACCGGCGGGGGCGGCGCCGGGGGCGGGGGCACGGGAGGCGCGAGCTGAGCCGCCTGGCGCGCCGCCGGGTCGAGGTCGTCGCGGTCCCGGTGGTCCCGGGCGTCCGGGCCGTGGGCGGGCCGGTCGCCGCCATCGTCTTCAGGGCGGGGGCCTGGTCCAGGGCGGCGGCCAGGCCGCCCACCCGCGCGAAGGAGCTGGCCGAAGGGGCTTGACACGCCCGCGCCAGGGTTCCCTGCAAGCCCTCCCGCCGGACCGTTTTGGGGGCCGGCGGCGGTCGTCGGCGAGGCCGGTGCCTGCGGCAGAGCCGGAAGGGGCAGTGTGGGCCCGAGCAGAGGCATTCTCATGCCCCCTCGTCGGCCAGACCGTGGTCGCGGTTGCGCCCCGCCGCCTCCGGCAGGGTCGCTTGACCCGGGCGGTCCCTGGGCTAGCTTGACTCGAGGGTGTGCCGACACTGGCCCACCTCCCGAGCATGCTGGCCCAGGTGGACACTCACGCGGACGCGCCGCCCGATCGGGCCGGGGGGGACGGTGCGTTGCTGGCAGGGCCACGGAGCCACGCACTGTGAACGCCGGTCCAGGGGGAGTCATCATCCAGGTGGTCGCGGCGGCGGTCGTCACGGCCGTCGGCTCGCTGTTCTCGGCCGGGGACGCAGCCCTCACCGAAATCCCCGAGGGACGGCTGCAGGCCCTGTGCGCCGACGCCAGCCGCCCGGGGGCGGCGTTCCGCCGCTACGCAGCCGACCCGCTGCGGGTCCTGTCGCGGTGGCTGGTGGGCCGTGTCGTGGCCCTCAGCGTCGCGACCGTGCTGCTGAATGACGCGGCCCTGTCGGCCGGGCTGCATGGGGCCTCCTTCCCGCTCGCGGTGCTCGGGGCGGTGCTGACGTACGGCACGTTCGCCGAGATCGTCGGTACGCTGGCGCGCCGCCGCCCCGAGGGCGTGGGCGCGCTGGCCCTGGTCGCCCTCCGGCCACTCGAGTGGCTCCTCGTGCCGCTCGCCGCCCCGCTGGCGCTCATCGGGCACGCCGTCGGCCGGCGGGTGCCCAAGACCCGCACCCTCGACGCGCGGATCGTCGAGACCGAGGTCGAGTGGGTCGTCAGCGAGGGCGAGAAGAGCGGGTCCATTGCACCCGCCCCCGCCGAGATGATCCGCAAGGTGCTCGACTTCAAGGACCTGACCGCGCGCGAGGTGATGGTCCCCCGGCGGCACATCCACGGCGTGGAGATAGGGACACCCCTGAAGGACGTGGTGGCGGTCGTCTCGGGCGAGAAGCACTCGCGCTACCCGGTCTACCGGGAGACGATCGACAACGTCGTCGGCCTCCTCTACGCGAAGGACCTGTTCGCGCTGGTGCGAGACGGCAAGGTGCAGAGCTCGAGTCTGGCGGATGTCCTGCGCACGCCCGTCATGTTCGTCAGCGAGAGCCAGCCGGCCGCCAAGATCCTGCAGGACATGCGCTCCAAGCGGCTGCACATGGCCGTCGTCAGCGACGAGTTCGGCGGCACCGCAGGGCTCGTGACGATGGAGGACATCATCGAGGAGATCGTGGGGGACATCCGCGACGAGAAGGACCTGGAGGCGCCCATCCAGGCCATGGGCGACGGGCGCGTGGTCGCCGACGCATCGGTGTCCATCGCGGACCTCGAGCACGCGCTCGGCAAGGCGCTGCCCGATGACGGGGAGTTCGAGTCGCTCGGGGGTCTCATCGTGAGCCGCGCCGGACGCGTCCCGCAGGTGGGCGCGACGCTGCAGGTGGACGGGCTGAAGCTCATCGTTCGCGAAGCCGACGAGACGCGCGTCGTGAAGGTCGAGATCGTGCCCGACCTCTCGGCGCCACCGGTGCCCGCCCCATGAAGCCGCCCGCGGGGGCCCACCTCGTCCGGCTCGACGCGACCGAAGCCGACGTCGAGAGCCCCGGCGCGATCGCCGCGCAGATCCCCGACGCGAGCTCGCTGCCGTCTCGGGCGGCCGTCGTCGTGCCGCAGGCGGCCACGAAGCGCGGGGGTGTCCTGCGCCGCTGGCTGGGCGACCGGAGCGTGCCCGTGCCGCGCCACGTGCGCTGCGCCGCTCTGCTCGCGCGCGGCTACGTCGACATCGCGGCCGACGAGGCGCAGGCCTGGGGCTTCGTGCCCTAGGAGCCCGTCCGAGAATGGGCGGGCTCCTAGGCCTGCCCGGGCGTCAGTGGACCTTGTTGAGCGAGTCGGCGAGCTTCGCCGCAGTGTCCGACAGACCGGGCTTGGTGTCGGTGACGATGTCGCTGTCGCCACCTTTCTGACCCTGGATGTCGTCGACCAGCGAGTTCATGCTCGAGAGGAGCTGGGCGATCTGCCCTTTGGCGAGGCTGGGGCACACCTTGTCGAACGACGTGGGCACGACCGGGATGGCCGCCCCGTCCTTCGGGATCTTCTCGCTCGTCAGCCGCGGCAGCTGCACGTTGCCCGACCCGAGCGGGTTCGAGAAGAGCAGCTTGTCGGGTACGCCGCCCTTGTCGCCCGGCATGATCGGGTTGACGAGCGCCGCCAGGCGAGTGCCTCCGCCGGCCGAGTCCTTGTCGACGACGACGACCAGCGAGATCGGCTCCTGACCCGCGGGGCGCGACAGCTCGTCGGTGATCGGCTTCTGCAGCTTGTTGAGGAGCGCGATGATGAGCTCCTTCTTGTCCTTGAGCGCCTGCACGCGCGTGATGAAGTCGAACAGGCCCATCGACACGTCCACCGGGACGCCCGAGAAGCGCCGGCCGAAGAGCTTGTCGCCCCCGAAGTCGACGTTGATGGCCGAGAGCTGCTGCGCCAGATCCGTCGGGAACTTGCGTTGGGACATCAGGCTCTTGCCGCCGTCGTCGACCTTCGTCTTGATCTGGTCGAGCGAGTCCTTCGCCTTGAGCAGGTCGGCCGCGAGATCGTGCGCGTCCTTGGTGCTCTTGGCGCGGTCGGCCCCCTGCTGGGAGGCGCCGCCGCCCATCCACGCAATGACGCCGACGGCGACCGCGAGGATCAGGCCCACGATGAGCCCCTGCTTGCGGGCGCTGCTGCGCGCCTGCTGGACCGCGCCCTCGTCGACCTCGATGCGCTGCGCCTGGATGGCCGGCGCGGCCACGGACGCGGTCGGAGCCTTGAACGGCTGGGCCACCGCCGCCAGCGGGTTGGACGGGTCGACGATCGGCGGCCGCGAAGGAGCCGAGGAAACCGGGCGCGGGATGCCCGACGGCGGCGGGACCGAAGGCGGCGGCATCGGGTTGACCGACGGGCCGCTTCGCGCCATGGGCGGGGGCTGCGACGCCGGCACGCTTCCCATCGCCGTCGGAACCGGCGCCGGCCCCGCGCCAGCGCCGCCCATCTTCTGCAGACGCGACTTGAGATCGATCTTCGGCTTTTTGTCTTCCGCCATCGTGCCGGCGAGAACTTACGTGCCCGGGCGCTCCGGTGTCAACGCGACGGAGCCCATCCGCAGGCCCGTTCGGGCACCCCGGTGGGCCGGGCCGCATCGAACGGATCGGGGCGGCTTCGGACGGAACTCCAGCGGTTGACCGGGTTCCCGACGCCCACCATGCTTCGGGCGGGCCTCATGACGCTGCGCGTTCTGGTCGTCGACAACTACGACTCGTTCACGTTCAACCTGGTGCAGTACCTGGGCGAGCTGGGCGCTGCGGTGGAAGTGTTCAAGAACGACGGGATCGACGCGGCCGGCATCCGCGCCCGCGCGCCCGACGGCGTGCTCATCTCACCCGGCCCGTGCACGCCCAACGAGGCCGGAGTCTCGCTGGCGGTCATCGCGGCGCTCGGCGGCGCGCTGCCCATCCTCGGGGTGTGCCTCGGGCACCAGGCCATCGGCCAGGCGTTCGGTGGCCGCGTCGTGCGCGCGGGCCGGCTGATGCACGGCAAGACGTCGCCCATCCTGCACGACGGACGAGGCGTGTTCGACGGGCTGCCGTCGCCATTCGAGGCCACGCGCTACCACTCGCTGCTCGTCGAGCGCGCGTCGCTGCCGGGGTGCCTCGAGGTGAGCGCCTGGACGGAGGAGGGGGAGATCATGGGGCTGCGCCATCGCGACAAGGACATCGAGGGGGTGCAGTTTCATCCCGAAAGCGTGCTGACGACCGAGGGCAAGCGGCTCGTGGCCAACTGGGTCCGGCGCGTCGGGCGTGCGCGGTCGGGGGAGCCGTCGTGAGCGTCGACTTCGGCACGCTGCTCGGTCGCCTCGTCGCACGAGAGCCGATCGACGTGGGCGAGGTGCGCGCGGCCTTCGACGCGATCCTGGCCGGCTCGTGGACGCCGGTGCAGGTGGGCGCGTTCGCGGTGGCGCTGCGGATGCGCGGCGAGACGGCCGACGAGATCGTCGCCGCCGCGCAGGCGATGCGCGCCGCGATGACGCCCGTCGACCACGCGCTCCCCATCGTCGTCGACACGTGCGGCACCGGCGGCGACGGCTCGCACACGCTGAACCTGTCGAGCGCCGCGGCCGTCGTCGTGGCGGCGTGCGGCGTCGCGGTGGCCAAGCACGGAAACCGGTCGATCTCGAGCCGCTGCGGCAGCGCCGACGTCGTCGAGGCGCTCGGCGTCCCGGTCGACGTTCCGCCGGCGCGCCAGCACGAGGTGCTGCGCGAAGCGCGGATCGCATTCCTCTTCGCGCCGGCGCACCACCCGGCGCTCAAGCACGCCTCGCAGGCGCGGCGCGAGCTCGGCACGCGCACGATCTTCAACGCGCTCGGGCCGCTCGCGAACCCCGCGCGCGCGAGCCATCAGCTGCTCGGCGTCTACGACGACGCGCTGCGGCCGGTGGCGGCGCGCGCGCTCGGGCGCCTCGGCACGCGGCGCGCCTGGGTGGTGCGCAGCGACGACGGCCTCGACGAGGTGAGCCCATGCGCGCCGACACGCGTCAGCGAGCTGACGGACGACGGCCAGGTGCGCGAGGCGGTCGTCTCGCCGGAGGACTTCGGCCTCGGGCGCCTGGAGCGCGCCGCGATCGCGGGCGGCGATGCCGAGGCGAACGCGCGCGTCCTCGCGCTGATCCTGGCCGGCGAGCCGCACCCGGCTCGCGATGCCGTCGTGCTCAACGCGGCCGCGGCGCTCGCCGTGGCTGGCGGCGACCCGCCGCGCGACTGCGCCGTCCGCGCGCGTCACGCGATCGACAGCGGCGCGGCGCGAGCGACGCTCGAGCGCTGGAAGCAAGTCGCTTCACGCGTGAGGAATGGATGAACAGGAAGGCGGGAAGGCGGGAAGGTTCGGGGCTGCCCCCCTCCCCTTCCCTTGCTTGCCGTCTTCCCGTTCAACCCACCATGCTTCGATCGAGGCGGGCGGTCCCGTGAGTCTGCTGGAAGACATCCTGGCGGCGAAGCGGCGCGAGGTGGAGGCGCTGCGGGGCCGGGCGCGCGCGAACGCGGCGCGCGAGCCGCTCGACGTGGTCGGCGCGCTGCGGCGGCCCGCGGGCGCGGCGCTGCGCCTGCTGGCGGAGGTGAAGCTTCGGAGCCCGAGCGCCGGTGCGCTGTCGCGCGCGCTGGCGCCCGCCGAGCGCTCGCTCGCGTACGCCGAGGCCGGCGCCGCCATGGTGAGCGTCCTGTGCGACGCTCCCTTCTTCGACGGCGGCTGGGATCACCTGGCGGCGGCGCGCGCACGGCTCGACGCGGTCGGCCCAGCCGTGCCGCTGCTGGCCAAGGAGTTCGTGGTCGACGAGCGGCAGATCGAGGAGGCGCGCGACCGCGGCGCCGACGCCGTGCTGCTCATCGCGCGCATCGTCGACGCGAAGCGGCTGGCGCAGCTCGCCCGCGCGGCGCGCGCCGAGGCGCTCGAGCCGCTGGTCGAGGTGGTCGACGAGCGCGAGCTCGACGCGGCGCTCGCCGCCGGAGCGCGGATCGTCGGCGTCAACGCCCGCGACCTCGACACACTCGCGATGGATGCCGCCGGTGCCGCCCGGGTGCTCGCGGCGATCCCCTCGAGTGTCGTCGCCGTCCATCTCTCGGGCGTCCGCGACGCCGACGCCGTCGCGCGCCTGGCCGCGACGCGCGCCGACGCCGCGCTGATCGGCGAGGCGCTCATGCGCATGGACGACCCCCGTCCGCTCCTCGCCGCGATGGTGTCGGCGGCCGGCGCGCGCTGAGGTACCTCGCCAGAGGGCGAGGTACGCGACCGGGGGTCGATCCGGACGCACGCAAGGAATTCGCCCACCGCCGCTGCTCCGCCCTAGGCTGGGCCCCGCCGTGGACCTGCAGGGCTGGATCGACGCCTACCTCGACCACCTGCGTGTCGAGCGCGCGCTCGCCCGCAACACGCTCGACGCGTACGCGCGCGACCTCAACGCGCTTGCCGCGCACGTCGGCGGCGAGGCCGACCCGCGCGCCATCGGCGCCGAGGCCATCGCCTCGCTGATGGTGTCCAACGTCGGGCGCGGCTTCGGGGCGCGGTCGAGCGCGCGGCAGCTCTCGGCGCTTCGCGGCTTCTTCCGCTTCCTCGTGCGCGAGCGCGCCGTCGCCGAGGACCCGACCGCGCTCGTCGATCGTCCGAAGATCGCGCGCAAGCTGCCACGGGTGCTGTCGTTCGACGAGGTCGAGCGCCTGCTCGCCGCGCCGGACACGTCGACGGATCGCGGCGCGTGCCACGCGGCGATGCTGCACCTGATGTACGCCTCGGGGCTGCGCGTCAGCGAGCTGGTGGGCCTGCGCCTCGCCGACATCGACCTGCAGCGCGGGCTCGTCTCGGCGTTCGGCAAGGGGGGCAAGCGCCGCCTCGTGCCGGTCGGAGAGGTCGCGCTCGACCACCTCACGCGCTACCTGCGCGACGTGCGCCCGCGCGTCGCCGCGGCCGGCCAGACGGTGCTGTTCGCTTCGCCGCGCGGCGGCGCCTACTCGCGCAAACAGTTCTGGCGCATCGTGCGCCGCTACGCGGTCGCGGCCGGGATCGTGCCGCTGCCGTCGCCCCACAAGCTCCGCCACTCGTTCGCGACCCATCTCTTGCGCGGGGGCGCCGACCTGCGCGCCGTCCAGGCGATGCTCGGCCACGCCGACCTCGGCACGACCGAGATCTACACGCGGGTCGCGCAGGACCACGTCCGCGCCGCGCACGCCAAGTCCCACCCGCGAGCCTGAGGCCTCGAAGGGCGGGGGCGCCCCTCCCGCGGTGCGTTCTCTGCGGCTCCGGATCCGTGTGCTACCGTCGCGAGGATGCGCGCGCCGTTCGAGGTCTTCGAGCCGACCGGGCGGGAGACGCCGGTCGTCGTCGAGATCCCGCACGCCGGCCTCGACCTGCCGGCGCCCTGCCTCGAGCCGCTCGCCGCGCCCGCCCGCGCCCTGGCGCGCGATGCGGACCTGTACGTCGACGCGCTGTACGAGGACGCGACGGCCGAGGGCGCGAGCGTCCTCGTCGCCCGGGCATCACGCTACGTCATCGACGTCAACCGCGCGCCGAGCGACATCGACGGCGAGATCGTCGAGGGCGAGCGCAGCCACCTGACCCTGCACCACGGCCTGGTCTGGCGCACGACGAGCGACGGCGACCCGGCCCTGGCGCGCAAGCTGACGCGCGCCGAGCTCGAAGAGCGGCTCGATCTCGTGTGGCGGCCGTACCACCGGACGCTCGCCGACCTCGTGGAGCGCAAGCGCGCCCGCTTCGGCATCGCCGTCGTGCTCGCCGCGCACTCCATGCCGAGCTGCGAGCGCGACGGGGCATCCTCCGCACGCCCCGCAGGCGTGCGGACGCCCACGGATCCGCCATCCGCACGCCGGGCCGGGGCATCGGCGGACTCCGCGACGGGCCCGATGGGCTCGGGGTCGAGGCGGACGGCGACCCCCACGGGGACCGGGCCCCATCGGACGGAGCTGGGACGCCGCGCCGACGTGGTCCCCGGCACCCGTGGGCGGCGCAGCGCTGCCGCTCGCTTCATCGACGCGGTCGAGGCGCACGCCACGGCGCGCGGCTGGACCGTGCGCCACGACGAGCCATACGCCGGAGGGTTCACCACCCAGCACTACGGGCGGCCGGACGAGGGGGTGCACGTCGTTCAGGTCGAGCTGGCGCGTCGCCTCTATCTCGACGAGTCGACCCTGCGCGCGACGCGCGATTTCCCGGGTGTTCGGCAGTGGTGCCGCGGCCTCGTGGCCAAGCTGGCGAGCCTCGCGCCTTCGCCGACCTCTTGACAGAAGGCCGAGCCTCCGTCACCTTGCGCGCCCCATGGCCAAGAGCGACATCACCGGCAAGCGCAAGCTCAAGGCGCACAACGTCTCGCACTCCAACATCAAGACGAACCGCTGGCAGAACGTGAACGTCCAGCGCCGTCGCATCTGGGTGCCGGAGCTCGGTCGCTTCGTGACGCTGAACCTGACGACGCGCGACATCCGCAGCATCGACAAGCTCGGTATCGGCGAGTACGCGCGCCGCCACGGCATCAACCTCGGTCGGGTCTGACCTTCCCTGGCCGGCTCCCCGGGACGGAGGCGCCTTCGGGTCTCCGCAGCGACTGCCGTCGACCCGACGTCGGCGGCGCTCGGTCGCGCCCCCTTCGATGGCCCGGCGCATCGCGCCAAGGTCAGCCTGCGACGGTGAGGGCCGTTTCGCGCGTGCGCACGACCGCCACGGCGCGGCCGGCGCCTGACGCGGAGAGCGCCTCGGCGACGGTCGGGGCCTGATCGAGCGCTTCGACGACGCGATCGAGCGCCGCGTCTGCGTCGCCGGCGTGGCCGATTCCCAGCGCGAGGTCGACCAGCCCTCGCCTCGCGCGCAGCGCGATGGGCGCCGCCGCCGGACGCGGCTCCCCGGGCCGCACGCGTGGCTCGCCGCGGCGCACCGGCGCCGCGAAGAACGGGGCCAGCAGGCCGAGCGCCGGCACGGGCACGCCGTCGAGCGGCACCTCGTAGCAGCCGACGGCCACGATGCCGTGCGCGTCCGCCGCCGCGACGACGTGCGTCGCCGAGCCGTCGCTCTCCCCTCCCTGCCCGCGCCACGGCACGGTCAGCACGCCCGACGCCCCGAGCACCCGCTCGTCGCACGCGGCGAGCACGGGGCGCACCTCCGCCAGGTCCTCGCGCGTCAGCAGCCCGCTCGCCGCGCGCCCGGCCACGGCCGTCAGCTCGAAGGCGATCCCCTCGTCGGTCATCGCGGCCGCGCCGCGGCGCGCGAACGCCTCGACGCTGCGCGCCCTCTCGGGCGCCACCGCGCGCGCCCGCTCGATCGCCGGCCCTGCGACCCGCAGCAGCGTCGCGCTCCCGAGCGACGCGTGCGCCACCGCCAGCGCCGCGGGCAGCGCCGGCACGCCCACGCGCGACGGCGCCGGCACCGCCTCCCCGGCCACGACGCCGCGCGGCCGCGCGACCCCGATCCCGGGCTGCCGCACCCTCCCGTCGATCGCGTGCAGCCCCACCCCCGGTCCTCCGACCAGCAGCTGCACCGGCCCCAGCATGACGCCCGGCGACTCCGCCGCCGCCGCGAGCACGCCGGCGACGACGGCGTCGAGCGCGTTGCCGTACGCCAGCACGTCGCGCGCCGCCTGCGCGGCGTGCGGTTCCGAGGCGCCCGCTGCCCGCCTGGCCACCGGCTACTCCTGCTCGTCGTCGCGCACGACGATCGCGCCCCCGCGCGGCCGCATCAGACGCGCGCCGCCGCCCAGCGCGCCGGCGCCGGCGCGGGTCGCGTGCACGATCTGGCGCAGGCGCTTGGCCTCGGCGAGCGCGGTGTCGGTCTCGATGACGACGAACGCGTCGCGCCGCTGACCCACCGAGCGCACGACGCGCTCGAGCGCGATCGGCCCGAACGAGCGCGTCTCGCCGAGCGCGCGCATGCGCAGGTAGGCGACGGGCCCGGGTGGCACCGGCTCGCGCGCCGGATCGACGGCGAGCACCACGTCCCACGCGCGCGCCTGCGACGCGGCGTCGACCGTCTCCCACACGCCGCTCGGCTCCCAGACGAAGCGCGTCGCGTCGTGCGGCACGCGCTCGACGATCTTGGCGATGCGGTCGCGCCAGAGCGAAGACGGCGTCACGTCGGGTGGGGTGCGCAGCACGAAGCAGCGCGCCTGCAGCGCGTCGATGGCGGCCTTGGCCGCGTCGAGCTCGCGGTCGGCGGCCTCGCTCGCCTTGACGCGCGACAGGTGCGGCCCGCCGACGACGGCGAAGTCGAAGTGCGGAGGGACCGCCTTGCGCCAGCGCCGCAACGTCGCGAGCGCCGGCGTGGGCGCGTTCTCGTCGGCCGCGCCGGGCCCCCCCAGCGTGACCCGCACCTCGAGCAGATCGAAGCGCTTCGCGTACGCCGCGATCGCGCCGCGCAGCTCCTTCGCGCCGATGTGCCAGCGAGTGTTCATGGGACGCTTCGAGCCTCGGTTCGGGCCGCCAGCCACGGCGAGGCGACGCCTGCCTTTAGCTCACCCGCGGCGGAAGTGAAACCACTCCGTCGGATGCGCCCGGAGGAACTCCTGCAGCGCGTCGGCCAGGCGCTGCGCCGCCGCGTCGAGGTCGGCGTCGGCGGCCGTGCGCGGCAGGCGGATGGGCGCGTGGGCCACGACCACGTAGCGGCGGTAGCCGGTGCGCGCCGCGAACACCGGGAGCAACGGCGCGCCCGTCAGCATCGCGAGGCGAAGCGGCCCCTCGGGCATGCGGGCCGGCGCGTCGAACAGGCGCACCGGCCGCGTGCGCAGCTGCGACGGCACACGGTCGATCTGCAGCGCGACGACGCCGCCCTCGCGCAGGTGGCGCACGAGCGGAAGCGCCGCCAGCGGGTCGTCCCCGACGTGCGCGACGAGCAGGCCGTGCGCGCGGCGCGCCTCGTCCTGGATGGCGCGAGCCTCCGAGTCGCGCTCGGCCGCCTCGGCGATGAGCACGCGCAGCCCGTGGTCGCGCGACAGCAGCGGCCCCACGGTCTCCCAGCCGGAGGTGTGCGCCGTCGCGAAGAGCACCCCGCGGCCGTCGCCCACCGCGTCGAGCACGTGCCGTTCGCCCCAGATGACGGCCTCGGGCAGGCGCCCGCGCGGCGACCCCGCGCCGAGGATCTCGGCCAGGCACGCGGCGTAGCTCGCGAACGTGCGCGCCGCGTCGACCGTGTCGCGCGCAGACCCCCGCTCGCCCCGCACGCGCCGCAGGTTCTCGACGACGGCGCGCCGCTGCTCGCCGGCGAGGCCGCAGACGACCAGGCCGATGAGCGGAGGGCCGAAGCGCACGAACCACTCAGGGCCGTACGCCGACCCGAGGCGCGCCATGCGCCGCAAGAACGATCCGTCGAGCGAGAGGCGCTTCATGCGCTCAAACGCGGATCACCTCGCCGTGCGCCTTGAGCAGCTCGTCGAGCCACGCGTTCGACAGCTTCTCCTGCATCGAGTTGGCACGCAGCCGCTCGCGCAGGTTGCGGAAGTCGACGGCGTCGAGATCCTGGTCCTGGTTGAAGCAGGTGAAGACGACGCGCTCCTGGCCGGTGTGCGGGTCGCGCAGCTTCTGCAGGCACTGCGCGCACACCTCTTTCATCATGCACTGCATCGGCGAGTTGATGCTTCCGATGGCCAGGTGCCGCGGGTCGAGCAGCGGCTGCAGGATGCCGTGCCGCGCCTCGCGCACCGCGTTCATCATCCCGTCGCTACCGATGGCGATGATGCGCTTGACCTCGCGGAGCGGGATGGACGGCGCGCCGCCGATCTTGCCCGTGCCGTACGCGTGCATCGCCTGCACGATGTTGCCGCGGAAGTGCTTGTCCTGCGGGCGCCGCGGCTCGATGGCGGCGCCGGTGTCGGTGCACCAGACGACCTGGTCGGTCCAGCGCTCGATGTCCTCGCGCTTGAACAGGTCCTCGCCGCGCTTGTAGCCGGCGAAGTAGAGCACCTTGCCGCCCATCGCCTTGAAGGCGCGCGCGATGGAGAAGAGGACCGCGTTGCCGAGTCCGCCGCCGCAGAGCAGCACCGTCTCGTGCTTGGCGATGTCCGTCGGCTGGCCGGTGGGGCCCATGAGAACGATGGGCTCCCCTGGCCTCAGCGCCGCGCACAGGCGCGAGCTGCCGCCCATCTCGAGCACGATCGTGCCGAGCAGGCCCTTCTCGACGTCGACCCACGCGCCGGTGAGCGCGAGCCCCTCCATCGCCAGGCGCGCCTCGGCGTGCGGCTTCGCGTCGCGCGCGCCCAGCGGCGCCGAAGGCGTCCGCGTCATGCCGGTGCCGTTGGCCCCGCGGTCGAGCGACACGACGGGCGCGAACGTCTCGAAGTTCTGCAGCCGGTAGAACTGGCCCGGCTTGAACTTTCGCGCCGCCATCGGGGCGTGCACGACGATCTCGACGATCGTCGAGGTCAGGCGGTTGACCTGGTGCACGGTGGCCTTCAGCTCGTCGTCGAGCTTCTCGAACAGCGCGCGCAGCTTCGCCTCGCGCTCGGGCTGCCCCGCCGCGTCGAGGCGCGCCGCCTCCGGGTAGAGCGCCACGACGTTCGGGTAGCCGTCCTTGGCGCTCGCCATCGCGCGCACGACGCTGCCGGCGTACTGCGGGTGGTTGTCGCCGTAGAACGAGACGGTGTGGCCGTCCTTCAGGTAGCTCGTGAAGAAGCCGGGGCCCGGCTCGAGCGACACGCGCCCGCCCGCGTCGACCTTGGCGACGTGCGGGCGGAAGTACTGCTTGCGGTCGTCGAGCTGGAAGGTGCCCGGGTACTCCTTCTCGTAGATGACGTTCGGGCTCGTGCCCGCCGCGACGCAGACGGTGTACGCCGGCATGTCGACGGTCGTCCCGTCGGCGCGCTCGAAGCGCACGGCCCTGACGTGCGCGCGGTCGTCGAGCACCGCCTCGACGGGCGACATGTGCTCGACGTAACGCACCCCCTCCTCGAGGCTCTTCATCACCTCCTCGTGGTTGAGGCGGTACGCGGGCGAGTCGGCGAGGCCCTTGCGGTAGACGAGCGTCACGCCGCCCCACGCGTCGAGCAGCTTCTGCACCCGCGGCTCGCGCCCCTCGGCCTCGGCGCGCTGCTTCTCGTCGCGCAGCGCGCGCGCGTGCTCGAGGTGGCGCTGGAGCGTCTCCCACTCCTCGTCGTCGAAGAGCTTTCGCACGTCCGACGGCGATTGCCCGCACTGCAGCAGCACCTCGTAGCGCTCGAGCTCCTTCTCGATCTGCACCTGGTAGTAGGCGAGCAGCTCGGTCGCCGTGTCGATCGCCGTCAGGCCCCCGCCGATGACGATGGCCGGCAGGCTCACCTGCAGGTTGGCGATGCTCGTGTGCTTGTAGGCGCCCGACAGCTGCAGGGCCATCAGGAAGTCGCTGGCCTTGCGGATGCCGCGCGACAGGTTGTTCTTCATGTCGATGATCGTCGGCCGGCCGGCGCCCGCCGAGATCGCGACGTGGTCGAACCCCATCCCCCACGCGTCGTCGAGCGTCATCGTCCCGCCGAAGCGCACGCCGCCGAAGATCTTCACGTGGCGGTTGCGCGCGAGCGTCAGGTAGACGACCGTGAGGAAGTTCTTGTCCCAGCGGACGGTGATGCCGTACTCGCTGACGCCGCCGAAGCCGAGGAGCTTGCGGTCCTGAAGCTCGCCGTAGAGCGAGTAGGCGCTCTTGACCGGGTGCGGCGCCTGGTCGGCGGTGCCGATGAGCGCCTCGCCGAGCGGCTCGACCTTCAGCCCGTCGACCGCGACGACGCCGAACCCCTCGCACGCCAGGTGGTGCGTGAGCGTGTAGCCGGCGGGCCCGAGCCCCACGACGAGCACGTTGCGCCCGTTGTACGGCTTCATGTACGGCCGCTCGACGTTGAGCGGGTTCCAGCGCGTGAGCAGCTGGTAGATCTCGAGCCCCCAGGGGAGCGCCAGCGTCTCGGTGAGCACGCGCGTCTCGACCTGCGGGATGTTCACCGGCTCCTGCTTCTGGAAGATGCAGGCCTTCATGCAGTCGTTGCAGATGCGGTGGCCGGTGCCGGGGCACATCGGGTTGTCGATGGCGATGAGCGCCATGGCGGCGAGCAGCTCGCCCGCCTGCCGCATCGTGTGCATCTCGCTGATCTTCTCCTCGAGCGGGCAGCCGCCGAGCGGCACGCCGAGGGGGTTCTTCTTGAAGGCGCCCGTCTTGGCGTCGACCATGCCCTTGCTGCACGAGTCCTTGTCGCGGTCGTGGCAGAGCATGCAGTACTCGATCTCGGCCTCCACCTCGCGCCGGCGCATGCGCCGGTCGGTCAGCGCGAAGCCGAGGCGCTGGCGGCGCTCGTGCGTCGGGCCGACGAACATCTCGGGGACGGCCGCGTCGGGGCGCTCGTGCTCGACCAGGTGCGCGTAGTCGAGGTTGCGCGGCACGTGCAGGCTCGGCCAGCGGCGCACCGGGTCGTGCGCGTCGGCGCGGCGGGCGGCGAGCCAGGCCTCGACCGCGTCGAGCGCGAAGGCGACGGTCTTGCCGAGGGAGGCGTCGTCGTCGCCGGAGATCGATTCCGCCGGGGCCACGCCGGAGAGGGCGCTCTGCACCTTGCGGGCGCGTGCGCGCAGCTCGTCGGTCCACTGCGCGCCGCCCGCCTTGGCGGCCTTGCGCGCGACGTCGTCCGCCTCGAGCAGCGGCAGCGCGGCGTTGGCGATCGTGCGCTCTTCGTCGGTCGTGCCGCCGATGGGGGCGGGCGTCATCGCCTGCAGGGCCGCCTTGGCCACCGCCGCCGCCGCCTCGCGCCCGAGCGACCAGCCCTTGCCGGCGTCGGCGCGCAGCAGGCGCTTCTTCGCGAAGTCCTTGCGGAAGCGCCAGAGCGGATCGTTGCGGCGCACGACCTCGCGGAAGCCCTCGAGCTCGTGCTCGATGCCGAACAGCTTGCCGACGAAGCGCCCGACGTACGGCCCCGCGGCGAGCAGCGCCTCGCTGCGGGCGAGCGGCGTCATCCCCTCCCCCTTGCAGGCGCGGTAGGCGGCGAAGCGGGCGTGGTGCTCGGGAGCCTCGGCGGCGAACCAGCGGTCGAACGCGTCGTGCAGCTCGCGCAGCTTCTCGGGGGCGTACAGGTCGGCGTAGGTGAACCCGGCGATGCCGAGGGACAGCCCCTCGGTGGCCTGGCGGCTGGCGTTCGCGTCGGTCATGGATCGTTTAGATGTATAGCACTCGAGCGGAGCCGTACGGCTACTTGTTCTCGGCCGGCGGCGTCCACGCGGTCTGCGCCGCCTCGCCCTCCTCGTAGCCGAAGTAGATGGCGCACTGTTTGAGCATGAACTTCTGCCCCTCGGGCGAGGCCAGGTCGACGCGGTAGGTGTTGATGAACCGCACCGAGTCGTTGAGCCACTGCTGCCAGCCCTCCTTGGAGACCTCCTCGTAGATCTTCTGGCCGAGCTCGTTCCTGTAGGGCGGCCGATCGAGGCCGGGGAGGTCCTTCTTCAGAAGGCGGCAGTGGACGATTCGCTCCGACATGGTGGCTGCTCTCTAGCATGACGAGCGCGAGGCCGCCGGAGGTCGGGGGGCCGGCGCGGAGGTCGAGGTCGAGGTCGAGGTCGAGGTCGAGGTCGAGGTCGAGGTCGAGGTCGAGGTCGAGGTCGAGGTCGAGGTCGGGGTCGGGGTCGGGACCGAGGTCGCAAGCTCGTGCCGCCGCTGCGCGGCGTCACTTCGCTTGCAGGAGACGGGGGGACGCGCGCTCGGCCGGGGTTTGGAGGCGTGCATGTCGCTCGCTCCTTTCCGCGGGTGAAAGGAGCGAGCGACATGCACGACATTCAACTCCCCCATCACAGGCTGAAGGCGTACGCGATGGCGCTGAAGCTGCTCGATGCGATCAAGGCCGCGAGGATCCGCGATGCGTATCTGCGCGATCACGCGATTCGCAGCGCGAAGAGCGCGGCGCTCAACGCGGCGGAGGGCGCGGGGCGCGTGACGCGGGCCGACAAGGCGCAGGCCTTCAAGGTGGCGCGCAGCGAGGCGGGCGAAGCGGCGGCGAGCACGGAGATCGCGGTGCGCGCGGGCGATGCCGAGGCGGCGGCTCTCGAGGCCGTGCTCGACTACGCCAACCAGTTCATCGCGATGATGACGGCGCTGATGCGATAGTCGCGAGCGGCTGCGCGCGACCGACATCGCGCGCAGCCGCCCGAGGCCTCGTCACCGGGGCAGCTT